>Ga0325405_1005408_pt1 | contig 12993 bp, 6 predicted proteins | sample PopdelMetagenome_21_FD_205663 | JGI IMG/M metagenome (GOLD analysis project Ga0325405, IMG submission 205663) | Populus deltoides microbial communities from Bellville, Georgia, United States - Xylem-Control-R2 | ecosystem: Host-associated > Plants > Phyllosphere > Stem > Wood/Secondary xylem... | reverse complement strand
TTTTCTTGAGTCGACTCTATTACTAGTAGTCGGTGATATTACCGCACTTTAAAATATTGTCCTTTTCTTTTCCATTTCTGTCTTTCATCATTTCAACAGTTTAGGACGATGGTGGCTGTGTATTTGTTAAAAATATATTAAAATAATATTTTTTTAATTATTTTTATATTAGTATAAAATGATATTAAAATAAATATTAATTTAAAATAAAAAATTTTAATTTTTTAAAAATGTTTTTGAAAAGCAAAAACAAACAGAAACTTAATGTGTGTTTGATATCTATCATGATTAAAAAATAAATTTTTTTAAAAAAATATGAGTGTGTGGTTAAAATAAATTTAAAACTAATACTAGAAAGATTTTTGTATATAAAATTTGTATTTAGAATTCCAATTCAATTGTGTTTTTGAAAAAAAATAATTTTAAATTATTTTTTTAGTATTTTAAAATCATTTTAATATGTTATTGTTAAAAATATTATATTGATATATTGTCAAGTAAAAACTACCTTGAAAAATAACTTCATTATCACCTTCCCAAACAAGTCCAAAATAAATAAAAAATAAAAAAATAATTCAAAAAATAACTTCATTATTACCCTTCCTAACAAGTCCAAAATAAATGAAAATTAAGCCTCAAGAATGAAAAATAAGTTATTTCATCTCCTACAAAACCAATATTTAAAAAATAATTACTTGTGAGGCCATTCCAAAAAATAGATTATATGGTAGGATAACAACAAAAACTACTGTAATACCAAACGGGTTATAAATCTTATTAGTAACGTATTAGATATGTACTCTGATACCAATATAAAAAACATTATATGATAATTTTTGAAGTGAAGGTGGAGGGAAGTTTAACAATGATAAGATCCGTTAACAAATACTGAGAATATTTATAAATACAATAATATAAAACTTAAATATAAAACACAAAGCTTGATATTTAAAAGAATCTTAAATATATTTTTATTAAGGTAAATTCATGAGATATGGATTTAGATGAAAATATTATAAAGATTAAAAAAAAAAAAAAGGTTTTTTCCTCGTACTAAAGAGTTATCTAATATTTACAGGGGGGAAAATGACAAATTTAAAATTTTATAAAGTTTTGTAATTATTAGGCTTTTAAAAGGTTATATGGTGAAATTGTTTGTCTTGTCTCCCACAGTAGGAGTGGTTTGTTGTATTTGCAAGTAGAGAAAAACTTGTCTTATTACATGGACAGAAATCTTTGAACTAGGAGTAAAACGAACCAAGAGAATATTGGCCTGAATAGACTTGTCATACAGGCATGGGAAGACAGGCCCGGAGACAAAACTAAAAAACAAGCCATAATTATTTTTTATCTCTAAAAATTTCTAAAACAAAATAAAAAGAATTTTTGAAACTTGTTAATAACGTATTGGATATGTGTTGCAGCTTGTCGATGAGGTTTTTTTTTTTTTTTAAAGTTAGGTACTATTTAGAAATGTGGTTTTATAAAAATTTATTTTTTTTATTAAAAATTAATTTTTTATATGTTTTGGATAGTTTTGATACGTTTATCTCAAAAATAATTTAAAAAAATAAAAAAAACATCATTTCGATACGAAATCACTTTAAAAAGCAACCACAACCATACTTCTAAATAGAAACTTAAGTTTCATTGTGATATAGAAAGTTTAATAGGGTACGCTTAAAAGATTTTTTTTGAAGTAATAAAGTAAAAATAAAATAAAATAACACTGTTTAAAATTTAATTAGAAAACTAATACAATTTAATGAGCTAAATGAGTAATAAATGAAATTTGTGACTCTTTAAAAAATAATACATGTAATTTTTGTTAAATTTTAAAAAAAATATTTAAAGTTTAATAAATATTATATTTATTATAATGACCATAAAAATAATATTTACTTATTTATTTTTAAAAGATAATTTAGAACTCCTCCAAATTAATTATATTGACTTAATGGTGGTGAGTGGCAAAACTTCTATAAGATGAGTAATAAAATTACATCTGATATTTTTTTTTTCCGGAGAGTCATAGATGACGACTTACTAAATTATGATATTTTTTTAATTAAGTTTTAAATTGTATTATTTTGTTTTTTTATTGTACTACTTTGAAAAAAAACTAATTAGATAGGTATATAAATGACAATGTTTACCCAAAGTTTATATATATATATATATATATATAATAAAAAGAGGAACCCAAATATTAAATTCTCCTCCTTTGGAGTGAACTAATTAAATAAATTCATTTAACAATATGAATTACATCATATTTTTGAAGTACAAGAACCAAAAATTAATGATACTCGAAACTTAGGAGTTACTACTTTCATGTTTCTTTCCTATGGTTAATATGATATATCACATTATTTCTATTAATTCAACATTAAGAAATGTTTTTAGACTAGCTTGGATATCAACTAAAACTAAGGTTTTTTTTTTTTCTTCAAATAATCTCTAAGACACACCTATTCACATTAATTTGGTGTATTAAAAAAAAAGTTAAAAAATTATCCTCAATGCTAACTCTAATATTTGAACCTAACAAGTAAAAAAAAAAAACATCATACCTCCTCAACCATGAGATAAATTCTAGAATTAAACTTGCATGAGCCCACTATTATCTTGTGTTTAATTTTATTAATTTAATTAATGATAACATGGTGGTAAAATTTAAACTCATGGATGTTTAGTCATTGAGACTTTGAATAAACTTTGTCAAATAACCAAAACATTCGTTTGATTTCAATATTTATAATTTTATTTTGATAAATTAGTGGATAGATTAATCTTGAAATGAGACATGTGCCATAGAAAAAAGAAATAGTTCAATCAAAATAAACTGTAATTTTGACTAAATAGTTATCAATGAGCTAATTAAGTTCCAAGCTTATCAAATTTTAGAATATAAATATATTTTCTCTAAAATGAGAGAGCTTGAACTTGATCATAAAACTTAGTCTTTTTTTTAATTGTATAAGCTAAACGAGTTTTTATAAGTGAACTAGACTAAAGATGGGCAGTTTTACATGATTCATCGGTTATCCATTGTCATTTAATTTGGCTGTATTGAGTTTTTTTTTTTATCAAATTTAACTGTGGTCAAATTAGAGATAGATAAAATTTGATTTAGTTTAAATAAAGTTGGATGCAGAAATGGATGCAAAGAAGAGTTCTCCTGATTAGGCACCAACTTGTTTTTTTAACCTCTTTTTTAATTATAAAATTGTAATTTATTTTTCAATAAAATATATGGGTTTCTATCATATTACTTGTGGAAAAAAAATATGATTTTATATATGAATTTCAAGTTTAAATATAGAATTTTATGATTTATGAATGAAAATATAGTTTGTTTTTTAAGTTAAAATTTTATTTTTTAAAAAATAAAATATTGTACTCGAGTATAGAAAATTCTCCACCTAACCTTATTCGACCATGCTAAAGATGAAATCAAATGATAGACTTTAGTGAAGCAAAATCCAATCTCCAAGTATACCATAAACATAAGGACGAGAAAAAAAAATAAAAAACCAATTAAACTAAAAACCTAATAAAGACTAAGATTTTAATTGCATTTAGGTTTTCTATTATAATCTTTTCCATTTTATTTTCCTTTCATGTAATGAATTTGATTTATCTTAATGTTATTTACAATTTGATCATTGTTGTAATGTTGTTTTTCTCAATAATTTACTTGTGTTTTGATCATTGCATGTGTTTTTGCTTGTTTTGATCAATTTATTAGCTAGTTGCATTACTTGAATGGTTAATCCATAGACATTTGAATATTTCTAAATTAACTTAGTGTTTTGCATGATCTTATATTTGAATCAATATTGCCATATGTTTTGCCTATTATGCATTATGTTTGTTTTTGTCTTAAGAAATCACATCTAAATAATTTTTTAGAAAGTTAAAAAGATTTGAGTTAAGAAGTTGTGTCCAAGTAAAAGGCTCTGTGAGAAAAACAAAACCTTTTTTCTGGTTTTTTTTTTTTCTGCACATAACTCACTTTCTTTTTATTTTTGGGCTATTGAAAAAATATTTAGGTTACAAAACTATATTTATATGGAATTATCTTTCTTCTTGCATATCATCTTTTTTGTTAAAATGAATAGCTTTAGTCATTATGAATATAATGAGCTTCTATTAATTCATTATCAATTATAATTGTTGACATTGTTTTTTATATTAATTACAAATGGAAAACATTGAAAATACAAATACATCATCCGCTACCCCAATATCAATCATTGCCCCCAACTTCAAACACTACCCAAACATCAGCCAGTAAAACATCCATCATGAATATTAAATGTAAACAATTTCAACTCCTTACATCAAGGAAAAAAATGTTATTGATAGAAAAAATTCATAAATTTAGGATTATTTTACAAAACTTGATGGTGATTTTGAAGCCCCTAGAGTAACATACAGTTATTGTGAAAAAAATTACACTTGTCATATTGTTTTTGATAACACAAGTAATATGTGGAGTCATTTAAAAGTATGCAAAAAAAATTCTTTGGTGGTTGATAGGAAGCAAAAGAATTTGGTATAAGAACCTAAAAAAAAAGAGGGTGAAATGGGAGATTGAAATGTGGGAAATCTTATGGTAATATGTTATAGTTATGATAAGTGTAGACAAGCATTAGCAAAAATGATTATATTTGATGAGTTGCATTTTAATTTGACTGTAATATAAAAGGAGAGAAAAAATTAAGGAAAGCTCTTAGGGATCAACATGTATGCTTAACAACTAATACTTGGGCATCAAGCCAAAACATTAACTATATTTGCTTGACAACTCATTGAATTGATAACGAGTGGTATTTGCATAAAAAAATTCTAAAAATTTGTCAAGTTTTCAATCATAAAAATTTGATAATAATTGGTTAAGTTATTAGAATTGTTTGTTAGAGCGGTGGATTGATAACGTTTTAACTATTACATAAAATAATTCAAGATTTAATAATTTGATTATTGCATATTTGAAGAATGTAATACAAGTTTGGCCAATTATTATATTGTCAAATAAGTATTTGCATGTTAAGTGTTGTGCACACATTATAAACCTTATATGTGTGAGGGCTAGAATATTAATGTTTCAGATGTTAAAATTTAAAATGCTGTCAAGTTTGTGAGATAGGGTGTAAGAAATTAGTGTGTTTGGATATTGTAACTTGATGAAATTCAACTTATCTGATGTTAGATCTGTTATGAGATTTGAGAGGTTTTTTTTTTTTAATAAGGTTAAGTGAAAACAATCGTAGATATATGAGTTACTTTATGGAGGCTGATTCAAAAAGGAATAAGAAAAACATAGAGCCACCTAGTTTGAAGGATTGAAAAAAATGCTAAATCTTTGGTGAAGTTCTTTAGAGATCTTTTGTAAAAACTCGGTTAAAACCTATCCCGATAAAAAATAAAAATATTTTATTTAATTCAGAAATAAAAATACAGGTTAGATTAAATAAAAGAGTTTTAGATAATATGAGAGGGATGAAATTAAATAAAAGAAATAGTGTTATGGTACAAATTATTTAAGAAGAAAAGGTGGTGGGGTAAAATGGAAAATATGAAATAATAGGGGGTAATGTGCAAATAATATAAAAATTTGATTATAAATACCCAATTTATTCTCTCATGGTCGGCGGCTTGCTTCCCAAAATAGAGGGTGAGGGTTTGTTTGATTTTCTTCATATTTCTTGCTAAACCCATCAAAAAGAGATTTAATTAGAGTGATTAAATATAGTTAGGTAATCAAAAGAGGATAAGTGTTTTGGTGGGTTATTTTGAAGAAAAATTCAAAGTTTATGGTTTGGAAAGGGGGACAGAGGGGGAAACTTGGATTTTCTTACTTTCATCTCTAGAAACATCATCCAATTAAGGTTATATAAATATCCAAAAAGATTAATTGCAATAATTTTTGTGTTTTGTTGAAGAATTTTAATTGTTAAGGTTATGTGAAAATAAAGATTTATGGTGTTGATTATTGAAATGATACAATTATGATTGAATAATGTTTGTAATCATGAAATATGGTTGGGTAATGAGTTAATTTCAAAAATGGAAGAAACAAAAATTCCTCCCTTATCACTCAGGGGTTTCGACCAAACAGGAAAATTGAGATAATTAGAGATTTTTTATACAATTGATTAGAATTATGTGAAATTGGATGTTTCTGAATATTAATGGATGTGAAGGATGAGAATTTCTCAAAAGAAAGGAGAAAAATCATCACATTCTTCTCTTCCATTCATTTGGCCAAAGCTCACCTTAAAGGGAATGGTTTAATTTTGATCTTGTTAATATAGAGGGTCATGCTTAAATGAATTTGTTGAATTGTTCTAGGGTTTAAGAATAAAATAATCATAAAGAATTCAAAAGGGCATTTTATTCTTTTTATGGACAAGGAATTCAGCTAAGCATATGTAAGAATATTGGACTTGGTTAAATTAAGTAGTACAAAAATCGTATTAGGTCATGTCAATTAGAAATTTAATTTAATGAAAAAAAGAGGAATATATATGATACATGACAAGAATGTGGAAGTTTCAATACGAATAAAATGAGAAATTAAAATCTATATGAAAAATGAGATTGATCCTTATGGTAGATGAACAATAAATAATTTATTAATTATTTTGGTATAGGGGAGGTTGTGAGACCTAATCAGTAACATGAAACCATTTTGCTTGCACAAACATCAGCTAGGTGTCCGACACCTTTAAGTAAACTAATTAATTATTTAAATATTAGTTGAAAATTTTTTTAATTGTATCTTGGTTTAAAGTGAGAAGCATGAAAGGTAGATTGTAGAAACTAATATATGGTTAATAGGATTAGTTTCCTGATTACTAGGTGGATCGAGAAACTAATCTTTGGTTAATGGGATTAATGCCCTGGTTAATGAGCAATTTGAAAAAGAAATTCCCTGGTTAATGAGATTGTTGCCCTGTTGAATGAGCAATCAAAGAAACTAATACAATGATTAATGGAATTATTGCCCTGGTTGATGGACGATTAGAGAAACTGAATCCTTGAGTAATAGGATTGGTGCCTTGATTAATGGGCAATTAGAAAATCTGGAATGTTTAGTGATAGAATAAACATCTATTTAGACTAGTAATGATTTTGGCATGTCCGAAAGAATTGGTATTAACGTTATTGAATTGTGAAGATAAAGGTTTGAATAAGAATAAATTGTTTAATAAAGGATGTTGCAAATACTTATTTACTTGTCTACGCAAGTCATAATTTGCAAAGCATTTTTTTACCTAAATATTATATAGAAGTGGAGATAATCTTTTAAGTGGAATGTCGAAGAACATGATGTTAAAGTTTGAGAAGTATTGGGGAGATGTATAAAAACTTAGAATTTTTTTTTATTATATATGACTATTGTCTTAGATTCACATTTCAAGTTGAAATATGTGAAATTCTATTTTAATGACTTATATGATGATGACAAAGCACAATTGCTAACAAAAAAGGTGAAAGTTATTTTAGTGAGTTTGTATAATTGTTTTTTAAAAGCTGATGAAGTGGAGATGATACCAACCATCAACGAAAGTTAATTCTAGTGATGACATGAAGGTAGATGTAAACAAAAAAAGGAGTAAATTAAATCCGAAAATGATTCCACCATAGCTGTTGATTTCTGAATCGACAGCGACACAGTTCTTCGTTGCCGATTTCTGAATAGGCATCAACAAAGTTTTTTAATGCTGATTTCTGAATCGACAGCGACACAATTATTGGTTGTCGATTTCTGAATCGGCAGGGACAAATTTTTTTGCTGCCAATTTTTAAATCGGCAGCGACACAGTTATTGGATGTTGATTTCTAAATCAGTAGCAGCATAGTTTTTGGCTGCTGATTTCTAAATCGGCAGCAACACTATAAAACCTAACAAAAATTTGTGTTGGACCAGCCTATCCTATGAGAGAATTGGAATAGAAACCAGCCCAAGATAATTCAAAAGAGGGGTAAGGACAACCTTGGTCCAGTGCCCAAACACCCTAGCACACTTATAGGGGCTATAAATATAAGGAGAGAGAAATAGTGACTCTTCCTCTCCCCTAGAAACAGCTGCAACCATTGTTGCAACTGAACCTCTCTTCCCCCCAAGAAAAACTTACCAGACCACCTGCATGTAAGCCCTCTTAAGTGAAGAGTGTGTAGAGAGTTGAGAAAAAGAGAGAAAATAACCCTTCTCTTCCCAAAATCGACCCTAACAACTGCAATAGACCTTTCCCCCTATCCAGAGAAAAACACACAGCCCAACTACATGTTCACTCCACTGCATATGTGAGCAAAGAAAGAGCTAGAGGGTAGGATTAATAACTAAAAGCCATGGAGGGAGAGGGGTTGTGACAGAAGGCTGAAATCAAGAAAGGGGAGGAAAAATGAACAGAAGAAGAGGAAGAAAACCGGTAGCAGAGGGGAAGAAAAACCATTAAATCCTTTCCTAAAACCATTTAAAATCATAAGGTATGAACCATAACCTTTCTCCTCCTGTTCTTGTGACCTTGGAACTAAAAGGGAGAAGGAAACCCCAAGTAAATGGCCTAGGATTCTTGCACCAGCTGTTAAGGAAAAACTGGACTAGAAAGAGGGATGAAAATGGGATTGAATGGGGGCCAAATTTCAGAATACTTAACAAAGGAAATGAACAATTTTTAAATGCATGAACTTGGAAAGATGACCGGCCATAGTGGGGGGGCTGAACGAAACATGTTGTGTGATGAAATGCATGTGTTCATGCTTAAAATTGAAATGAACAATTTTTAAATGCATGAACTTGGAAAGATGACCGGCCGTAGTGAGGGGGCTGAACAGAACATGTTGTGTGATGAAATGCATGTGTTCATGCTTGAAATTGTGTGATTCTACTGGGTTCTATGAACAAATGTAATGCTGGAACTGAAATGCATGTGTTCATGCTTGAAATTGTGTGATTCTTCTAGGTTCTATGAACAAATATAATGTTGGAACTAAAATGCATGTGTTCATGCCCAAAATTGTGTTGTGTACAGCGAACTAGTGTTCGCTGTCGAAATTCATTTGTTTCAAGTGAATGAACATTTGCTACCAAAAGTGTGTTGGCTGCAGCGAATCAGCGTTTGCTGCCAAAAGTGTGTGTTCTGCAACAAATTTATGATTCACTGTCGAAATTGAGTTGTCTGTAGCGAATGAACATTCGCTGCCACAAGTGTGTTAGATGCAGCGAATTAGCGTTTGCTGCCGAAATGGTGTTGTTTGTAGTGAATCAGTGTTTGCTCCTAAAAGGGTGTTATATGCAGCGAATCTATGATTCACTGTCAAAATTGTATTGTCAGATTCGCTGCCGATATTGAGTTGTCTGTAGCGAATCAAAGTTCATTGCTGAAAGTGTGTGTTTTGTAGTGAATTTGTGATTCACTACCGAAATTGAGTTGTCTGTAGTGAATGAACATTCGCTGCCAAAAGTGTGTTGGCTGTAACGAATCAGCGTTCGCTGCTCAAAGGGTTTTGTCTACAACAAATCTATGATTCGCTGCCGAAATTGAGTTGTCTGCAGCGAATTAACATTCACCGTTGAAAGTGTGTTGGTTGCAGCAAATTAGCACTCGCTGCTGAAAGTGTGTGTTCTGCAGTGAATTTGTGATACGCTGTTGAAAGTGTGTTAGCTGCAACGAATTAGCATTTGCTGCTGAAAGTGTGTTGGTTGCAGTGAACCAGTGTTTGCTACTGAAAGTGTTTGTTCTACAATGAATTTGTGATTTGCTGCCGAAAGTATGTTGGCTGCAGTGAATTAGTATTTGTTGCTGAAAGTGTGTTGGCTGCATCGAATCAGTGTTCGCTTTCGAAAAGGTGTTATATGCAGCGGATCTGTGATTCGCTGTCGAAATTGTGTTGTCTGCAGTGAATCACAGATTCGCTGTTGAGATTGTGTTGTCTACAACGAAATTGTGATTCACTACCAAAATTGAGTTGTTTTCAGCGAATTAGGATTCGTTGCTTAAAGTGTGTTGTCTCCAACAAAAATAGTTTTCGCTGCCAAATTGTGTGGCTTGTAGTGAACTAAGATTCGTTGCCGAAAGTGTGTTGTCTTCAGAGAAACAATTTTCGCTGCCGAATTGTGTGGCCTGTAGTGAACCAGTTTTTGCTGTCAAATTGCGTGGCCAGCAGCGAATTAGTTTCACTATCGATTTTCTACAATAGACCCCCAGGCATAAATAACTTAAATGCTTGTAATAATTTCATTGTATGATGGTGTAAAACGTGGAACACTTGAATGTGAACATATGGACTCTTGAAATAAGTATGGTGATGAATGTTATTTAAAGATGCAAATGTTCTGATTTGTGGCCATTGATGTCTAAGGTGGTGCGGCTGTAATCGGACCATCATCAGGACAAGGATAACCCGCAGGTGGAGTAGGTAGGTGGTTTCCACCTTTTTCTCGTATGATATTTATGTTTTGAAATAATTTACTTATGATGATATTTTATTAAATCTTTGATGAATGATGAAACGACGATGAAGTGTTTGATTGAATTCTTGATGATTGTTGAAATGACTATGATATGCCCAATCAGGTTCTCGTTGAACGTTGAAACAATGACGAAAATGTTAATGTTCTGAAATGACTTGCTTGAGGTGGATATATTATTGTGTTGCGATGAATATTAAACCGACTATGAGATGGTGATTGGGCTATTATGAATTTAGGCTGGTGATGAATTATAGTATGAATATTACAAAAGATCTACTGTTGTATTTTATTGAATGTGATTGTGACGAATGATAGTTTGAGTATTATAAAAGATCTACTGTTGTATTTTATTGAATGTAATTGTGACGAATGATTGTACGAATATCACGAAGGGTCTAATATTATATTGCAGTGAATGTCAAGTTGTTATGAATAGTTTGAATGGGTAATTCAAAGGATATCACCATGTTATAGTAATTTTATAAACCACCTCTGGAACATTTGATTGGTTGATGAGTAGCTTCGGCTAATGACATCCTAATGGCACCCTAAGTGGATGACCAGGATGAATAAATGACTAGCTTCGACTAATAGCATCCTAAGTGGATGACTAGGATGAATAAATGATTGGCTTTGACTAATGACATCTTAAAAGGATAGCCGGATTTAAGAGTTATGAGTTAGTTTCAAGAATTGATGCTTTCATGTATATTATGTTTTGCATATACTAAGTATATGAAAGAACTACGATTGTTATGCTTTAAATAGAGAATAACGCTAGTTCAAGTAATGGTATTCGAGTTGAATGATCGGGTTTAAGTATTGTAATTAACCTCGGTAAAGGATGAATTATTAACGATGGTATTTACATAAGTAAGGAGAAATGATAGAATTAAGCCCTTTTAGTCCATGAATGAAATGTAACGCTAATATTGTTTTATTATGTTTCTTTAAATTGCTTATAATGCTTGAAATTATCTTGTGTTGTAACAAGGATATCATACCAACATGGTGCGTAGGGAAATCCGTTTTGTAGCTTACACATTTTGAAAAGAACTATATATTCACAAGTAATGAGTGATATGAGTTCTATATGAACGGACGTGTTAATCACTAAATTAGTCATCCGACCCCTTTTATAAAAACTAGTAATGAAAAACTGAAATGGAACACGGAGGTGAATGTGCGAACAAGGTGATATGATGTGTATGAATATACATATGAGGTATTCATCTAATGAGGATGTCGTGTTGTGAAATTACATGAGGTCAGGATAACAAAAGTACTAGTTGTGTAACTTGTTATTCGACACTCTTGTATGATCTCGTGATGTTAACGAGACTAGAACAAAAATGTGAATTTATGAGCATGTCAATATGATGTAATGTAAACCTATGAGTATGAAAAATAATATTATGGGAATGTGTATTGAGAATCTATTTTATGGGAATGTTGACTTACGTTATCCTACGTAGATTGTTCCTTGTTAATGAACAAAATACAATGATAAATATGAAGAATAATATGGTAAAAAACATCCAAAAATTGAACGATTAAAAAAAAATCATCAATTTTGGCCTTGAAAAAGCAGGTCGTTATAATAGATGATATGCCAACCACTTTGGCTCAATTCAAAAAATATTTAGAGAAGGAAAATATTGTGGAGAGTGAAAATGAGGTTGAGAGGTATTTGATTGATAGTTGTGAGGATTCTAATGCTGATAAGTTATGTATTTTAGGTTGGTAGAAGCATAATATTTTGAAATATAATATCCTTTCAAAGATCTTAGAACATGTGCTAACTATTCCTATATCGACAAATACTTTCAAACCAACCTTTAGTACTGATGATTGTATACTTAACCAATATTAAAGTTTTTTTTTTCTAATCTCCAACAACAATTTAAGCTCTTGTTTGTTATCAAAATTAGTTGTATCATGGAGCAATTCCAATTAATATCAGAACCTTAATAGATAATATTGAAACCCATGAAAACCTTAAGTCAAGTAATTTTTTCTATAAACTAACATGTTTTATTTAATAATTTATTAATTAATGCATTTTCAATTTGATTTGCTATTATGTAGAATACGGTGAAAGTTGCACACAACAACAAATGATAATTAACTAAAAAATTAAGGGTATTTATAAATAATTAACTAAAAAATATTTACCCCTGCATAAACATGCCTTCTATAACAATTATTATTATTGTTATTATTATTAATGGATATATTCTCAATTAAAAAAATTGGACCCACACGGTATCCTTCTACCAATAAGAATAGGTGGACTAACCAGCCTGGCAATGGGTCTGGCCCACCTAAAAGATCCCAAATTCAACCCGTAGAGGCTCTTCGGTTTCCACAGCGAGTGTGATGGGCCTGAGGCCAGAACACCCCAAAACATCAACTTAAACGATGCGTTTTGACTGAGCTCGGGAAAACGTTGTCGTTCAAAGGAAGCCCGCAGATCCACGAAAACATCTCGTCTTCTTCATCAT
>Ga0325405_1005405_pt1 | contig 12994 bp, 5 predicted proteins | sample PopdelMetagenome_21_FD_205663 | JGI IMG/M metagenome (GOLD analysis project Ga0325405, IMG submission 205663) | Populus deltoides microbial communities from Bellville, Georgia, United States - Xylem-Control-R2 | ecosystem: Host-associated > Plants > Phyllosphere > Stem > Wood/Secondary xylem... | reverse complement strand
ATGTATGTATTAATTTTTTAATTTATAATTAGGATTTTTTAATGTAAAAAAATATATTAAAAAAACCTGAATATTTATTATTTTTATGTTGGAAAAAAAAAACTATCCAACCCATTATAAATTGCGTGTCACATAGATCTCGTAATTAGTCACTATAATGTATGTGCTTATGTCCAAACTCTTCGACAAAGTAATAGATCTCATAATTTTAACGCGAGTAGAAAAAACATTGACTCATTAGGTCAATTATAAAAAATAAAATAAAATAATGTTGTTTAATAAAAAATAATTAACAGAAATTAATCAAATAACATAATAATTCATATATTTTTTACTAGTTGGTACTCAATTCTATAATTTTAAAATTCAATTTAAAATTAATCCGAGATAAGGTTTGAATTACAAACCAAAAGAATCTACCTCAAATTTATTTTAGAAAAAGAAGAAATGCTTAATGGAAGCAATTTTAACAGTGCCCGACTGACGATCGCTATCGAGACCGAGCATGATTTTGATGCCTGTGCTTAGTTTATATATTTGGAACAACACGGCAATTATAAGAAAAAACTAGAAAGAAAAACTTTCATTCTGATAATAAACTATCGCCACTATAACATATTGATGGCACCCTAGTCGTGTTCATGTATTATCAGTTGGACTAGAAATTTTGATGGTTTACTCGCAAAATTAATGAAAGAAGAGGATAAAGTACTTTCATACCTTCCAATTTTTCTGCTGTATAATATTTGTCATTTCCTCTCATGTATTCCAGAGGGTATGCTACCTTGAGTTTTGGAGGAAAATCCCAGTTCCTACTGGAAGTTGTTTCCAATGCTGCCTGCTGATCAGCCGTATCAGAGGCCTGAACCATGTGCATGGCACTGGTGGGAGGGGATAGCATTACTAGTCCGTGAAGTAACATGAACACTATCAAGTTTGAAATTTTGTTCTTTTGGGAATTGATATAGAGATTAAAACCTACTCTTTGGACTTATTTATGCAATCTTGGTGTGTGAATCAATAATTTATCTATTAATATGAGCCTAAATACTTAAATTAAACCATTCTTGGCAGTTGAATGGCTGCAAAAAATCAACATTGCAGCAGGACACAGAGCAGGAAGTTTCCTGGAAATGATGTTGAATTTTTGCTACTCCAGCTTTCCAATTTTCAACTTTAATGTTACTCTGTTTTTCCAAATATTACAGTTTCTTTTGTCCTTCCACAGATAGCTAGGGAGTTCACTGCCATTAAATAGCTTGGAAACCAGAATCGTTCTTCCTTTTCTCTTACAAGAGGATGGCCACAAATCAAAACGTTGACCACAAGGATTGTATATCTGAACACAAGGTATTTCTTCTCAGAGGTCCCATTTTGAATCATGATTGAGCTCACCTGTATCCCAATATTCTTGCTGCAAGGCTTCCAGGATACGTTTTGTAATAAACAGCTCGTTTACCTCCCCGAAATATGTAATTTGTTATTGACAATATTATAATTATATTTCTTGATTTCAATACTAGAAATAAAAATATATATACCGATTCATGTTTATTCCTTCTGGATTTATAATATATTTTTATTTTTTTAATGTACTAATATTAAAATTAATTTTTTTAAAAAAATTATTTTAATATACTTTCAAATAAAAAACAACTCATATTACAATCTCTAAATTCCCAAAATTCAAGTCTAGGCCAGTGCATAGTTTTAAAACCTGGCCCAGCCCGACGGGCCAACCCTGGACCCGGCTGACCCAGGGCTGTAATTGAACCAGGTTTAAGAAAAAATAGAGAAAGTCAAGATCCGGATGACCCGGGAAGTTGACCTGGCAAAATCCGTTGACTTTTGTTTTTTTATACTAAAACAACATCTTTTTGATTTTTTTAAAAACTAAAATTGACCCGGACAACCTGTTGACTCAATCAAAACCCGGAATCTGAGCTTTGAACCGGGCCTGCCATCTGACCGGGTTTAAAAACTCTGGGCAGCGTTTCTACCAACTTTTGTCTTGTGGTAGCCAAAACAAAATTGAAGCTACTAAATTAACCTTTTACAAACATCAACCTAAAATGGACAGAGGTTATTGCGTATCTTCTTCACTTGACGAGATTTCTTTATTTTAGCATACCTGTTTTCTCTCAGGATTAAGATTTGAATTTTGTAACATAATCTGTTTGATAATCAAACAACCCTCGGCCTGGTGGTGCAAACGAATCACATGTGTGAGTTCTAGATTTTAATCATATCTGCTTCGTTGGCACTCACTCTACTAAAACATAAATAGTTTTTTTTTTCGTTTGAGTATCGTTATTAATTACACCTTGAAAAGAACAAGAAATTGAAACGTGTAATAAAAGGAAAGAGGCATTTGCTTATGATAAATTATTCAAGATAGGATAGCGAGGAAATTAAACAGCTGAGAATTAATACAGAAACGAAACATTAGGAGATCAAACCTAGTTGAGAACTAGAAATCACAAGAACCCCTCTAAGAAAACGGAGAAAAGACGATTTAGATCGATCTTATTATATGGTTCTAGGTGGTGAGAATGTACTGTGCGGTGGGTTGCGAGCAGGAGGAAATACCCGAGGTTCGGGAATTATCCTCTTCTCAAACGCATGTAATCCCATTCTTGAATGCTCCATTTTATTGGCATATCGGACGGCATAGCAAGTTCTTGCACCGGGTCCAAAAGCTCCGAAAAACAGCATAATTGCTAAAGATATGTAAGAAAGAACCTGCATTGTTATGTGGCGATGGATGGATAGAGAGTGTGTAAGCTGTGAAGAAACCCAGTTGTGTTAGTCTGCTATTTATACAAGGCAGATGATGGAAGAAGACTTTGAAGGAGTAACAAGTCCTCGACCAACGGCATTCTTTTTCATTTTTTGGTGAGAAGTTTCCACATTCAGATTGATACATTACATGTGATCCAACAAATACAAATAATACATAATTCCATTTACTTTAGAATTTTATTATCAAATACTTCAAAAAAAAACCTGAAAATAAAAAAAAAACTAGAAAAATCCTAAAAAAACTAGAAAAAAATGAAAAATATCAAAACTAACTTAAACAACTTCTTCTAAACTTAATTTAAAGATCTTTCGGATCATATTTAGTTACAACAAGCTAATCTTTTTATAATTTTTTATATGAATATTGAATAATGTTTAAATTTTATAACGACATTCTATAAGAAGATGTTATTCAAGTTAGCTTTGTTATTTTTCTACAAGAGGAACGTAACTAGATCCAAAAAATCTCTGAATTAAGTTTTCACGACTAAGTTATTTAAAAATTTAATAAACTCATTTTTTAAGAGGACAAAGCTCCATATACTGACTTCTTTTGGTCTTTCAAAGACGTGTTATTTAGTTAGGCAAATTTTCAATAGATTCCTAAAGATAATTTTCCAAGTTTTTCACAGCTATCAAATTTTCCAATAGATTGCAAAAGATAAAAATTCTCATATAAAATAATATTTTGATGAACATCGATCATGCTTTAGCTTTTCTTTTAACAAGAGAATTTTTATCCACACAATCACTTCATGTATTTCTTGTAAATATTATATTATTATCTCACAAACATGAAATCATACTGATCTAGAGCTCGATCAGTCCCAAATAACAAACAGGCACAAGAAATGTTGCTATGTATAAAAACTGTATCCTCCTTTGAGTCTTAATTCTAAATTATGGGTTTGAAAGCACTTTTTTGAATTGAATATTAAGACTTTGAATTGATTTTATCACAAATTTCGTAAATGGAATATTAAGGTTTACACGGCAAGCAAAGAGAGTAAGCTGAACGGCGGTAGAGAGCCACCCTGCGTGTGGACTTTGAGCTGAATATGTTTGTGTGTGGACTACACATAATTACATTTGGCACTATATGGGCCTCCAGCCCTTCTTTCGGCTTCATTTATGGGCCTTTTTGAATATGTTTAGGCTCTAAGATCTTTTAAATATATTTAATGAAGGTATTTGCTGGGAAAAGAAAATGAACTCGGATAGAAGGCCTTTTTTAATGTTTTTTTCCAAGATATTGCAAATAGAACTAGGTTATTTATCCATGCTGTTGGTTAGGTTAAAATTTTCTTCAATATTAAAAATATATTTAGATATTACTACTATCTTTTCCTACCGGACAAAATTTAAACTTTGTAGGGATTGATTTTGCGGGTCTAAAAAAACTCGATAATATAATGGATTGACTTAGGTCAATCCGGGTTAAGTCAAATTCGCAACTTGAGTTCTGAGATTATGATAATCTCATAAAAAAATAATCAAAACAAATTATAAAATCTAATTCTCAATTAATCCAATATTGAATGATGAAATTTTTAAAAAATAATAATTAAAAAAAACCTAAAAACGACCTTAATTAACTTGTCAAACCAGTGACTACGTTATAAGACAAAAACAACACATTAAATAGAAAATTTCATGTTAAAGGACACATGATCCGATTCATGAAACCGAGATAACCTCTTGCAAAAGAAAATTGAAAAAACAACCCAATTTAAGTGGGTTAAAATTACCAAAACTCGCTACCTTGATCATATAACCAAGATCTCCCCATAGAAAGCATATCAAAATAGATTATGAAACTCGATTCTAAACTAATCCAATATTAAATGATGAAATTAAAAAATAAAATTAATTAAAAAACAAAAAATAACTTGAGTCATCTCAGGCTAACTCATTAAACATTATTTCTAGGTCATGAGACCGGAATAACCTAATACAAAGCAAACAAAACAAATAATGAAACTTAATTCTCAATCAATTAAATATTAAATGATAAAATTAAAAAAACAACTAAAAAAATTTGAGTTAAGTGGATTAATCCATCAAATACGTAATCCATGTCATGAGAGTGAGATAATCTAATAAAAACAAGTTTAATATATATAAAACATTCATTAAAATAAATAAATAAAACACTATTCTAATTAATAGTATTTTATAAGAAACGTTACAGGAAAACCCCTCTCCTGTAAGTTTTTTTTTTTTTTTATGATAATGCCTCTCTTCCTCGTTTTCTTCTTTCAACATTTTGTTTGGAAATTAAAATGGATTTAATAGGTGAATTAAGCTAATAAAAACGCTCGTCAACTGGTTTTTGCCTTACAAATATCTTTTCCAAATTTAATTTAAAACTCAACAGATCAAACTCCATATTACAATTTTTGCGAGGACAAATTTAATAAATAAGTTTGTAATCATTCTCGAGTATTTTTTACTTTAGTATTTTTTTTTTAAAAACTAGATAATATAGCACAATATAGTAAATGTCTTTTCCAAGTTTAATTTAATACTCAAAAGATCAAACTCTATATTACTATTTTTGCAAGGACAAATTTAATAACCAAGTTTGTAATCATTCTCGAGTAATTTTGTACTTTAGTACTTAAAAAAAACTAGATAAAATGACATTGTATAAAAATTATTTAAAAAAATAGCACAAATTAAAGAATCATAAATGATATTTGTACAAAAAATATTTACGACTCTAGCAATTCACAAATATCATCTAGAACTCTCTCATATGCTACAAATAGATTGATACAATTTACAATAAAAAAAAAAGAGAGCAAAAGGAGCAAAAAAAAAAAAAAAAAATACAATGAAGACATATTAAAGCTTTAATAATAATACCATCAATATTGTTGAAAAGATTTTGATAAAACAAATCTAACAATTTCAAAGAAGATCACCAATGATAATCAAAATGAATCACATGAGTTGTTCGAAGGCAGATAAACCCCGACGTATTTGGATGACTCGTGTAATCCACTATGATCATTGTTCATGACATTTTTTGATATTATTGAATTTATCTTGTTAATATTATTTTAACTGTACCAATTATATCATCATCGGAGTTATCAAAGTTGTGGTGTGTCTTCAAAATCTTTCTCTTTCTTTCTTTTCTTATTTTTTCTTTCTCCTTTTTTTTTAATTGTAAATTATATGAATTTATTATTAAAATTTTTAAAAATAATAAATAACACTTACGACCTGCAACTAATAAATAACACTTATGACCTGATCATATCATATGTGAAGCTATAAATCTACTATTTTTCTAAATATTTCTTATACTTTATTATATTATCCTCTCTTTTTTGTTGCTAAAAACCAAAAAAAATAAAAATAAAAAACATTCTCCACCTGCTCTCACCACACTGAAACTGAGCAAACCAGCATCTCGAACAAATAACAACTTCTTTTCAAATAATAATCACTCATCCAAGAAGGCTGCGTATTTGTTGTAAAACACCCACCATCAATCCTAAATCACCATTTCAACACTCACTTCCATTACCATACACAACAAATTACCACTCCTAAATGAACAAGAAGTTAACAAAGCAAAAAACAAAAGGAGGGAATTCTTTCCGTACCAAAACTCTCACCTATCAGATCTCCTGGAGAAAGCAGATCTGTCAAGCAAGAGCAATGATCTCATCACCCCTAATAGGCGAAGGAGATGGAGAGGAGGGGAGGGAAGTCACCTCCCAAAAGGAAGAAGAGTGAGAAAAAAAAAATAAAAGACCAAACTTTAAAGCAGCTCTGAGTGTTTGTGGTTGTTTACCTCTAAGAATTGTGATCCGAGATTGATGTGTTAGAAGTTAATGTTTCGGGTGTTTTAATATTTAGAAAAAAGTATGTTATTTCTTCAATGATACATACTCTTCCTTGTTTAACTCCTCATAGTTTTAAAATGTGGCCTAGCCCGCCGAATCAATCTGAGATCTGGTTGATCCAGGAGTGGAATTAGGTTGAACTTATAAAAAAATAAAATAAAGAAAGTCAAAACTTGGCTGACCTGACAAATTAACCTAGTAATCCAGCAAAACCCGATCAAAAATCCAGTTACAACATGTTGACTATTTTTTTAATCAAAACGATGTCATTTTGATTTATACAAAAAATTAGAATTGATTTGCGTGACCCGGTCAAAACCTGTAACCCAAGCCTTGGGTCGGGTCAACCACTGGGCCGAGTTTAAAAACTCTACTTTAACTTGTAGAAAACTTTGGGAGGAAAGAACCAAATTGAAATATATTTTTAGGTGCCAAGGCGAAAATGATATTTAGAACTTGTTTGGAAGTGAAGCTATCTCGCTGCGTGTTTGTTAAAATAATTTTAAAAAAATTGTTTAAAATTAATTTTTCTTGATATTTTTTAATCAATTTGTTAAATGTTCAAAATAAATTTTTAAAAATAAAAAATATTATTTTTATATATTACTAAACAATTTTTTTTTAAAAATAATCGCTAATATAATATCAAACAATACCTTAATGTCGCCCACCCGGAGATCCATATATTAGAATAAAACGTTGCAAAAAATTCATCATTTTTTCTTTGTTTCGACACCTATTGTAAAAGATAAGAATCCAGATCTGACTAACCTTGAGGGGTGCAGCTCAACTGGTTAGGCCCTAAGTTTTCTCCCCAGAAGTCACTAGTTTAAGTGCCACAAACCTCAGGATTATTGGTGGCTTACTTGCAGGGGTGAACAAAAAAATCAAAAAACCAATTAAATAAAAAAAAAACTGAAAAAACCAAACTGTGAAAAAAACCCGATTAAACCGATTAGAATATTTTAAACAAAATACCCGGTTTGGTTCGGTTTCGGTTTCATAAGCCTGAAACCAAAAAACCAAAACCAAACCCGTTTAAAAATTACTAAAAAACCACTAAAAAACAACATAGTTTTTCGTTTTTAATATAAAATAAAGAAAGTCAAAACTTGGCCGATCTAACAAATTGACCCAGTGATCCGGTAAGACCCGATCAAAAATCCAGTTACAACATATTGACTATTTTTTTAATCAAAATGAAGTCATTTTGATTTATAAAAAAAATTAGAATTGATCTGCGTGACCCGGTCAAAACCTGTAACCCAAGCCTTGGGTCGGGTCAACTACTAGGCCGAGTTTAAAAACTCTACTTTAACTTGTAGAAAACTTTGGGAAGAAAGAACCAAATTGAAATATATTTTTAGGTGCCAAGGCCAAAATGATATTGAGAACTTGTTTGGAAATGAAGCTATCTCGTTGCGTGTTTGTTAAAATAATTTTTAAAAAATTGTTTAAAATTAATTTTTCTTGATATTTTTTAATCAATTTGTTAAATGTTCAAAATAAATTTTAAAAAATAAAAAATATTATTTTTATATATTATTAAACAAAAAAATATTTTAAAAATAATCGCTAATATAATATCAAACAATACCTTAATCCCGCCCACCCAGAGATCCATATATTAGAATAAAAAGTTGCAAAAAATTCATCATTTTTTTCTTGTTTCGACACCTATTGTAAGAGATAAGAATCCTGATCTGACTAACCCTGAGGGGTGCAGCTCAACTAGTTAGACCCTAAGTTTTCTCCCCAGAAATCACTAGTTTAAGTGTCACAAACCTTAGGATCATTGGAGGCTTATTTGCAGGGGTGAACAAAAAAATCAAAAAACCAATTAAATCAAGAAAACAAAAAAAAAACTGAAAAAACCAAACTGTGAAAAAAAACCCGATTAAACCGATTAGAATATTTTAAAAAAAATACCCAGTTTGGTTCGGTTTCATAAGCCTAAAACCAAAAAACCAAACCAAATCAAACCAAAAAAACCAAAACCAAACCCGTTTAAAAATTACAAAAAAACCCCTAAAAAACAACATAGTTTTTCGGTTTTAATATAAAATAATTGAACCGAATCGAAATCGAAACCAAACCAAACCGAACAAAACCAAAATCGATAGGTTGGTTTTGGTTTTTGTTCTAAAAAAAATTAATTGAAAAAAATGACCTTAAAAAAGACTGAGGCTAATTTTTAAAACCCGTGACTTGGGTCATGAGACCTAATTTATCACATAGAAGAAAAAAACAAAAAAAATCATGAAGCAAAATTTCTAATCACTCAAAATAAAAATAAAAATAAGAAATCAAAACAATAAGGACCAGATCTAGTATAAAAACTAAATGAAAGAAAATAATGAGGGACTAAATTGAAAAACAAATAGCAATAAAAAGAATAAGGACCATATTGGATGAAAACATTAAATGAAATAACATGCTAAGGGATGAAATTGAAAAACAAAATCAAGAAAAAGGATAAAAATTAAAAAAATAGCAATTAAAAGAATGAAGACTAGATTGGATACAAAAATTGAACAAAATAAAATGATGAGTGATGAAATTGAAAAAAATCAATTTAAAAAAACATTAAAAATAAATCAAATAATAATTAGAATAATGAGAGTCCAAATTAATACATATACAAACTAATATGATACATTTTATTTTTGGAAGGGTTGGTGCGGAATTCGAGGTGATGAGAGAAAAAAGAGGCAGGAAAAAAAGTCCATTGAAGTTTAACCGCTGCTTTGCTGTGCACAAGCGACTGACCACTAGGAAGAGAACAAAGCGACACTTTCAATGTCATCATGAAAGACGATGTTTGATCACCAAGAGACGCGCACACGCGACTGACCACTAGGAAGAGGATGGTGCGACACTTCCAATATCATCATGGAAGGTGATGTTTGATCACCAAGAGACGCGCATGCACCACCCACAGAGCGCAAACATGCACCAACAATATTTGTTTATATTTAATTATATTTATATTTATTAAAAGACTGAATTACCCCTTATTCAAACTAAGAAAACCATGATGAAAAAACCCCTTAACTACAATTTTAATTTGCTTGCTTTTAAAGGCAATGTAGTCATTTTATTGTGCAATCAAAGAGTTCAAAGACTAAAAGGCTATTAAACCACAATTATCTTTTTATTTTTATTTTTAAGAGTATTCAAGTTATTTTACCATGCATCTAAAATGTGAAATGACTTATGTGTCCTCAATTAGTATGATAATGACAAATAAACTTTATATGAAAAAGATTGTTTTGCTCTTAATAACTAATTAAATAATTTTATTCAAAAATGATAGAATGATCATTTTATGTTACAAATATTTTTTAATTAATAGTAACATGTTTTTTAATGTATAGAAACCACTAATATCTCTCTCTCTCTCTCTCTCTCTCAATATTAAGGCTTGTTATGGGCAACCCGTTCCACTTTAACCAGGCCAAGAATTGACGAGCAGTTTATCGAGGGTTTTTCTTGTGATGGATGTTTTAGGGTGTGTTTAGAAACGCGATACAAACCACGTTTTCTTAAATTTTTTTAAAAAATTATTTAAAATGAAATTTTTTTTTATGTTTTCAGATTATTTTGATGTGCTGATGTCAAAAATAATTTTTTAAAAATAAAAAAACTTTATTTTAATGTATTTGTAAGTAAAAAACATTTTGAACCGTCGTCGTTACTGCAATAACAAATACACAATTAATCCTAAAGGATTTCAATTCCTATATGGTAGAAATAATTTTTTTATGATTGGCTGTTAAAAAGAATATTTATGATACTTGCAAGGATGCAAATAAATTATAACCTGATATTTTACAAATTAAGCAATAAATATTGTATTTGAGATAACAATTAGAGTTTTTTTTGAACTCAAATTTCTTCTTCTTCTTTTTTTTAAATAAAACTTTTAGTATTTTTTTATTGAAAAAAATTAGTTATAACATAAATGATTGTATTCATCTAACTTTTTTAGATCCTCATTCAAATTTCGCCTCTCCTGTAGGATATTGCGGGTATGCTACGGTCATTTAATTTTATGCGTGGAGCTTTGTGCGTATCCTCTCTGTATATTGTGGATACATGACCAGTTGCTAGACTGAGGATTTAATTAAATTATAATTATTTGACCTACCTATGATAAAATTTGAATCGCAATTGGTGAAGAAAAATGACGCAAGGAATAAGTCTAAATAATACTATTTGGGAATGCAGTTGAGCCTTGTCTTTTTAAATTTTTATTTGTTTTTTTATAAAAAATTAGAATTCGTATTTTTAAGTATTTTATTTTTTATTTTTGATGTATTACTCTCTTTCTTCCTTCCAAATATTACAGTCTCTTTTGTCCTTCCACAAATAGCCTGGGAGTTCACTGCCATTAAATTGCTTGGAAACCATACTCGTTCTTCCTTTTCTTTTACAAGAGGATGGCCACAAATCTAAACGTTGACCACAAGCTATTTCTTCTCAGTGGTCCCATTTTGAATCATCCCTGTATCCCAATATTCTGGCTGCAAAGCTTATTGCGTATCTTCCCCGAAATATATAATTTGTTATTGACAATATTATAATTATTTTTCCAGATCTCAATACTAGAAATAAAAATATTTATACCAATTCATGTTTGATCCCTTCTGGATTTATAATATTTTTTTATTTTTAGTATAAAAAATAATTTTAATATATTTTCAAATAAAAAACAAATTATATCACCATTTTTAAATTCTCAATATTTAAGTCTAGGCAAACGTTTCTGCCAACTTTTGTCTTGTGGTAGCCAAAACAAAATTGAAGCTACTAAATTAACCTTTTACAAACATCAACCTAAAATGGACAGAGATTATATATTGCGTATCTTCTTCACTTGATGAGATTTCTTTATTTTAGCATACCTGTTTTCTCTCAGGATTATGATTTGAATTTTGTAACATAATCTGTTTGATAATCAAACAACCCTCGGCCTGGTGGTGCAAACGAATCACATGTGTGAGTTCTAGATTTTAATCAGTGAATGTATATCTGCTTCGTTGGCACTCACTCTTGTAAAACATAAAAAGATTTTTTTTTTCGTTTGAGTATCGCTATTACCACCTTAAAAAGAACAAAGAAGTTGAAACGTGTGATAAAAGGAAAGAGGCATTTGCTTATGATAAATTATGCAAGATAGGATAGCAAGGAAATTAAACAGCTGAGAATTAATACAGAAACGAAACAGTAGGAGATCAAGCCTAGTTGAGAACTAGTAATCACAAGAACCCCTCTAAGAAAATGGAGGAAAGACGATTTAGATCCATCTTAATATATGGTTCCAGGTGGTGGTGGACGTTGTGGTGGTGAACGTGGTGGTGGTGCGATTTGAATGTGCATTCTGTTGGGATCAGGAGCAGATACCCGAGGTGCGGGGATTATCCTCTTCTCAAACGCACGTAATCCCATTCTTGAATGCTCCATTTTATTGAGATATTGGACGGCAGAGCAAGTTCTTGCACCGGGTCCAAAAGCTCCGAAAAACAGCATAATTGCTAACATGTAAGTAAGAACCTGCATTGTTATGTGTGGCGATGGATAGCTAGAGAGTGTGTATGCTGTGAAGAAACCCAGTTGTGTTTGTCTGCTATTTATACAAGGCAGATGATAGAAGAAGACTTTGAAGGTGTAACATATCCGGTTCCTTTAGCCGACCAACGGCGTTCCTTTTAGTTGGTGAGATGTTCACATTCGGATGGAAACATCACATGCGATACAACAAACACAAATAATACATAATTCTATTTACTTTAGAATTTTATTACAAAATATTTTTTAAAAAATCTAGGAAACCTGAAAATAAAGAAAAAAATGATAAAAAAACCAAAAAAATCCAAAATTAAAAAAGAAAAATAAAAAAATAACTCGAATAATATCTAAATAAGTGTAATTTAAAGATCTTTCATATCATAGTTAGCTAGTTATAACAAGCTAACCCTTATAAAACTGGGCCGGTAAAATATCCTCGTGAAGTTTGAACACGACTCAACAATGGGATAAAAAGTTACGAGTCTTTTTGTTGTTTAGCTAATTACTCTACATTGACTAAGATCTCTTTTTGAGTTTAGCCTTGTTTTTTTGATTAATAAACCAGTTATCAGTTATAGTAGATTCACAATTAACTTATTAGAACCACCAGGAAAAAAATATTTTAGATAATAAGCACAACTTATCATCATATAAAATTCAGCCTAAACTACTTAACCTGATCATATTGTGATATCCAGTTCATCGAGGATCCAAAACTTATTACAATTCTTGTTATATAAGATCAAATTAACATCCATCTG
>Ga0325405_1005404_pt1 | contig 12995 bp, 6 predicted proteins | sample PopdelMetagenome_21_FD_205663 | JGI IMG/M metagenome (GOLD analysis project Ga0325405, IMG submission 205663) | Populus deltoides microbial communities from Bellville, Georgia, United States - Xylem-Control-R2 | ecosystem: Host-associated > Plants > Phyllosphere > Stem > Wood/Secondary xylem... | reverse complement strand
CACATTTCAAAAAATGCCCCAAATAAACCCAATTTCACATTACTACCCACCATACACGCACACTCCTTTTATCACTACCCACACAAACCTCGTGCTTCGAGTCATCTCTCTCTTGTCTCTCTATTTCCCCCCCTTCCCAGGGTGACTATCTCAGGCAGCCATGACCGAACTCAATAAATCCGATAAAGATGACCCGTTCCTCGTTCAATATCAACCTTCCGATCTTAATATCGCATCGGAGTTTCTTTCCACGTGGCTCCCATACCTCTCTCGGGATCTCTGTCAAAACTGCTCCAAAACTCTCTCCGATCGCATTCGCTCTCTCTCAGGTTTCCACAATTTTTTTCTTCCCGAATTAACCTTTCTGGTTCTTGTTTATTACCTTGATACCTATTTTTATTTTTTTAAAAATAAATATACCATCACTTAGTTTGATTATTCCTGGAAAGCTAGGTTTTTTTTTGAGAACTAGTATTTGTTTGTGTTACTGTTATTTGTGCTAATTTTTGTTGAAGTTAAGGGTTATTGTTTGAATTGTTACTGTTAAATGATTTTGAGAGTTTGGGTTTTGGCATGTTTGGTAATTATTGTAGAACTCCAAGGAGAAGATAAGAGTGGGGATTTGTCGACTTTGAATATTAATGTGGAATCGTCAAACGGGAATTGTGGTTCTGATGGTAATTGTAATGATAATTCTGTGGGAAGTTTGAAAGAGGATGATGACACGAATTCGTTAGGTAGTTGGAAAGACGGGATAAATGGGTGGTCTGAGCCACCTGTTTCAGAGGCCTCCAGTAGTGGAGTTCATAGTGAATGGCGCTCGGGGATGTCTTGGGCTGATATGGCTCAGGAAGATGAACTTGTGGAAGAAGAGGAACAAGAACAGCAGGAGTTGAATTCACGGATGGTTAATGTGAATGATTCAACTGGTGGGTTGAGGATAACAAAGGTTGTTGGGAAGCCTACTACATTACCAAGGGAGCAAAGGGAATACATTCGGTTTATGAATGTGAAGAGGAAGAAGGACTTTATGTGTTTTGAGAAGATTAATGGAAAGCTTACTAATATTCTCCAGGGCCTGGAGCTTCATACGGGTATTTTCAGTGCTGCGGAGCAGAAGAGGATTGTTGATTATGTTTATGCATTTCAAGAGAAAGGGAAAAAGGGAGAGTTGAAAGGTTGGTTTCATAAATCGTTGTTTTCGCATGTTATTCGATTTGATCTGTTAATGAGCTTTTTACTTATAAGAGGATATGTTGGTCAATCAGAATTATTTTCTCTTTGCTAGGTTATATTTTGTGCTTAAATGCATTGCATACTGGTTTGGTGTGTTAGAGGAGCTGAGCTTCCTAGAATACATGTAGTCTCGTATTTATGCTATTCTTGATAATATGCATTCTTAAAAGCAAAGTGAAAACTAATATTGCTCATTTTTCCCGTCACCGTCAAAGATCAATATAGCATACAAGCACTAAATATAACATTCTACATGTTCCATGGTGACAATTGACTAATAGATACTGACTGCCTAAAAGCATCTAGTGTAATAACAAATAAAAAATAATAAAAACCCTTGATATACAATATCTCACTCTTTCATTAACATAAGACAGATTTCTAAAAGCCACTCGTGGTTGTGGGTATATGTTCTCAAGTGGAAATGTTTAACATTCTCTGGTTTTTGCCGTATATGGTTCCATGTTGGTCACAAGTCTTGCCTTTTGTGCCTTTTGTGCTTCATATGCCAATAAATTTAAGATTGTTTCATAAATACCTAAAACAGTAGACTGTCCTGTTTCTGAAAGAATAAAACGTTGGAATTAATGAATGCAGATCTCAACTTATTCTGTATCACCTATATGAGAATGTATTATGGTCCACTGCTTGAGATAAGTTGGTCAAGCTTTGTCATTGACATTTTTTTTGTACTGTCAACTTGATACCCATGATGATTTGCAGACTGTTTTCAAAACTCACCTTCAGTGTCGATTAGTAATTTTTTTGGAATTTTATATTCCACTTCCAATGGCATGGATGTGAGTGAGTCCATAATACACACTGATTGTAAATAGTGCTTTAGCTGTTTTTCACATTGAGTCTACTGATTTGTTAAATGTGCTTTCATCAGTAGAGGTATGAATTTAAATCTAAAAGCTTCCCTTTACATCAATTTGTGAGTTGATATTCGTAAAATATATGCTGGAAAATGGTAAATTATTTGACATATCATTGTTCTGATTTTTTCTTGCAGAGCGCACATATTCAGCTCCACAAAAGTGGATGAGGGGCAAAGGGCGTGTGACCCTCCAGTTTGGTTGTTGTTACAATTACTCAATTGTAAGTTCCGATCCCTTTGCTACATATCATCAACATTCTGATTTATAGCGATTCAAAATTTTTAATACTAAGCATTGCACAAATGTTAAAACTTGAAGTACATTATGGTGGCAGGATAAAAATGGTAATCCGCCTGGCATCCTCCAGGATGAAATGGTAGATCCTATACCTGACCTTTTTAAAGTGATCATTAGAAGGCTGGTCCAATGGCATGTTATCCCTCCGACTTGTGTGCCCGACAGTTGTATTGTTAACATTTATGAAGAATGGGACTGTATACCACCTCATATTGACAGCCATGATTTTGTTCGACCTTTCTGTACTGTGTCTTTTCTTAGCCAGTGCAATATACTATTTGGATCGAACTTAAAGATTGTGGGTGCAGGTGACTTTGATGGTCCAATTGCTATCCCTCTTCCTGTGGGGTAAGTCTTAACGTGCAATCCTTTACGTGAATTCCTTACATGCATATCAATTTTGCTCTTTCTTTTCTTTTTCCTCATAATATCTTGTGCATGATCTTGTAATTATCATCCTGGTATTTGCTTATACTCTCACATTTGTTGTCTTGGAACCAAAATCTTAGTCATTTTTTTTTCCAGATCTGTTCTTGTCTTAAATGGAAATGGAGCCGATGTGGCTAAGCATTGTGTGCCATCAGTTCCTACAAAGAGGTAGCCATTGAATCTTTTTGAGATCTTATTATTGCTTATTTGATGCAACAACTTTTAGATATTCTTGAGTTGTTCATTTGTTTATTTTATGGATATATAATTTGCTTCCTTTCCCTCCCTGCATTTGTCATAGGATATCAATCACATTTAGAAAAATGGATGAAGCAAAACGTCCTATAGGTTTTGTTCCAGAACCTGATTTGCAGGGAATTCAGCCATTATCATATGAACTGGATAAAACAAGGAAGTTAAATTCTCCTAAATCAGAGCCTTATGTGAAAAGGCGGCCATATGGTAAAGAGGGTCAGGTGGAAGGGAGGAGATATCCTGAGGATGGTTCCCAATCAGAATCTCGTTACTCAAGTCGGAATCGATGGCCAGCTGCAAATCAGTGGAGGACTAAGGGGAATATGGGCAGAGCTGATGGATGAGGTCCAACCCTTCTGCTGGCTGAATTGTATCTTCCAGATTTGGACATCTTTGATTTAATAGCTCGCATGTTTGAGTATTGTGTGAGAGTCAGATATGGAAATTGAGGTTCATTTCAGTGTCTGAGAGTTCTGTGGAGTTCATTAACCAGTCTTATTCCTGTTTAAAGCAAATATTTACATGGGTGTTTACAATGGAATAGAGATAACTATTGAGTCAATTATTTACTAGCGAGTCCTAAGGTTGTAGGCATTGCTGCGACAATATTTTTGTTGCTGGAATCCTTTGAAGGTCTGGTTTTGGTTAAGAGCCTGATTGGATCTGCATAGCTTGATACATGGCTCGGTATTGATTGATTGGATCAACTAGCTTGATGCTGCTTGTTTGTGATGTGGATTGCTGCTTTATTGAGATGCCAATATGTTGATTGATCAGAGAAGCACCGCCACCACATTATAGTGCGAGATGATTAAGTTGTTTTCATGTTCTTTTGCAGAAGATCTTGAGAATTGTACTGTGATTGTTTTTCCTTGTGCATGATATCAACTCATTAATGATTTGCAAGTTTCTTAATATTAAAACTTGCATCCATATTTGAAGTATACGTTTCAATTAAGACACTAGAAGGCACCAAAACAGTTGTAATAGAAACAATGATATGGATGGGTGTTCTCCGGTGTGGTGCAAATGATAATTACAGGTGTGTAGTAGCTAGCTTTTAAGAGCTGTATTTTTTTTTTATTTTTTGCAGTCTATTTAGCCAATCATTCTGTCCCGACAGTGGGGAAACAGTGACAAAGCAAGGTGGGAATCTTCTCAAGAGAACTTCGGGCTGGATTGCCTCAGGCCCGCTGTTACTCTTCAACCTATCATAAAAGGAGTGGTTTATTAAACGCAAAATAGACTTGCATGCTGCAAAGAAGAGATAGCCACTCAGGTTTGTAAATTGTTTCAACCAAAGAAGAAGAAGAAGAAGAAGAAGAAATGAACAGCCTGCGAGTACTGACTGGTTCAGTAGGAAGCATGCAATCTGCTTATGACACTCACAGAGCCTATGTGGTACGATGGTTGCATGACCCTCCAACTTAAGAGCAGCTGTCTATGGGTTTCATTCTTCGATTATTAATCCAACGCTAGTTAGTAGCATTTGGTACAGTTGTAGGAAGCGTATGCTTTATGATAGAAGAATCAGTTTTCGTCTCGTCATCTCCCAGCATTGAATAACCTTTCCGTCAAGTCCTAGTCGTATCCGCCCCAGCTGTTTACCACCAGCACCATTTAGCCAAAATCAATGGTTAGAGCTCGCAGGATTTTATTTTTAAGTTTCTTTTCGAACTTGAAGTGCTTTGTTCAGAAAAGGAAACAACATGCTTTTTTTTCCTTTTCTTTTTCCTAACAATACCGACGATATGTCACTGTGAATTAGTTTCTTCCACTACTGCTAGTTTATCTTCGATTGACGTCTTGTCAGTGGATTAATTTTTCTGTGTAAAGAAACATTCTATTATCACCCTCGAAGAATCTAAAGAGTTGCAATATCAAAATTCCTGCTGTTAATTAAATTGATAAGTGAAATCTAGCTAGCTAAATCTCAATATTAGCCATCCCTTGCTTTCTCACTTTCTTCCTTCCAAAGCCCCGCACAGGCGTCACAATATCCCATAAAAAACAAACTCCATTAAAGTGGCTGCTGAGGTATAGACAGACAACCAGTAAAAACTTTAAGAAGATGGGGTCTACAATATTAGAAAACCTTGAAACAAAAAGGTGGAAGTGGGAGATAGCTCAAACTATGGGTGGGTGTCAGGTCGTTTATTTTCTGCCATTAGATCCAGGATCAACTGCAGTGGAACCTTTTGAGCTCATTTTATCCAGTTGTTGAAACTAGCTAGTTGGCCAAAGTAACTCCAAATTAGTAACATTATCCATCCACTAGCGTGGTCAAACTCCTAGCAGAAGGACCCATTTGTGGTCCTACAAGGATTCAACAATCACCTTGGACCAATTAAAACTTGAGCCATTTGATAGCAATGGTTGACCATGGATGTCCTAAGTAATGTGGTCCAATTTTATACCCGTAAGCCATCCCTATGCTACAGAACCACGCAGCGTAAACACAAGCAGTTTTCACATCCAAGGTTTTTGTTTTTAGCATTTATCTTTTAATTAATGAGCATGCTAAAACGCAACTAAAACGGTGGGGGGAAAAAAAAGAGAGAAAGAAGGAATAAAAGTTGTGCCTAGGGTTTGCTCTAGGTGGTAGCCAGTCTCTTTCATAGAAATTAACAAGACAGAAAGGAGAAGAAAGAGAAATGAGATACTGCTAGCAGCTAGAAAGAGAGGTTAAGAGATATGAAATGATATTGTGATGTTATCTTTAGAGATATGGGAGGAGAAAATAAGAGCCAAAGAGATGATTACCCGAAAAAAAGGGAAGCGTACCACTGCGGCTGCACATTACTAAGGCACATCTTATGAGGTAAGCAGTCCAGGATTTTGTGTGTGTGCGTGTGTGTGTGTGAAATTAGCCTTCCCTAGCAAATCAAAGCCTAGGGCTAAAAGTTGATCAACAGAGAATGACACTGGCTATTATTTGGCACCAAGAAACAAACACCAATGCCCACATCCCATTTCAGAGATAGCAGAACCCAATGTAAATGCATGATAAGGAGAGCAAAATCCCATCATGAAGTGTCAAAATCAAACAAATAGCACAATCTGAAAAGTTGAACTATCGAAAAGAGAGTGAGAAAGAAGACTGCAACAGGCAGGATTGGAAGAAAAAGGGAATGAGACTGTTACCAGTTGAGTTCAAGGAGTATAACCAAAAAACTTGACATACAAGAGAATTGCTTAAACCATTTCATTGCCAATGGAATAATGAGAATTTATGTATGTCTCAAAATCCAGAGCCAGAAACAAGTATCGGAGAATATCCTTTGTATATATCTCATCGCTATTTGTTGCCTAGATTAGTGATGGTAGTTAAAGATAATTTGGAGAGACGTGTGTTTAGGGATTGATGATTAACAAGACATGAATTAAGCTAACATCATGGAAAGAGATAGCATGAATATTTTACCCCCTCTTCCATATATACTTGTATCATTTATAAGATGAGAATGAGACACAATATTGTTTAATCTCTAAATTCTTCATGGTATTAAAGCAGTGATCCTTTCCTCCCCGCTTACGTTTGTTTTTCTTTTTTGTGTTAGAGAAGACAACAAGAAATATGTTGCAGATGGAGGTTCAAAGATGGTTCCTCCTTTGACAAATATATCTGATGGTAATGCCAACACTTCTTAAAGGTTAAGTTCAGTGTTGTTAAATGAATTCGATTACCTCCCTTGTTAAGGGCAATCATCATTGCTCTTAATGGAAGATCAAAGATGGGGTTTATTAACAACTCCATAAAATCTCCAGATATGGATTATTCACCTGAATATGAGGCTTGGTTGTTCAAGGATCAATCAGTTATGTCTTGGATTCTCAACTCGATGGACCATAATCTTGCCAAGGTTTTTAGTTATTCGAAGTCCTCTTTGGACCTTTGAAATGTTGTTCATGACATGTATAGTAACCAAAACAATTTTGCTTGTATTTTTTAGATCCATCGCGACATCGCTAATCTCCATCAAGATGGAAAGCTGTTTGTGTAGTTATTGGGTAGTTTGAAAGGTCTGTGAAATGAACTGAAGATGTATCGTCCTCGTACTATCGATGCTATTATTTTACTAAAAAAAATAGAAGAGGACTGCATTTTTTAGCTTTTGGCTAGTCTTAGCCTAATTTTTGAAGATTTACGAAGTCATATCTTGATGAATTCATAATTGCCATCCTTGAAGAGTGTTTGTGCAACTATTCAATGTGAAGAAATCCACCAAAACGTTATGACTCATAATATTAGTCCTAGCACCTCGGATGTTCATGTTTATCTTGCTCGTCCATCCTCTAAAGCAAAACCTTATAAAAGCAAATGATCAAATTTGAAGCGCCAATATTGTCATAATATTGGCAATCTAATTGATCATTATTGGCTTCTTCACCGATAGATTAAGCTCAAGTTTGCATAGGATAAGAAGGAATATAAAAAACAAGTCACTGATTATAAAGCTTATCTAGTTACTCATTTTACTAAATGCTTCACTCTAATCTTGTTGCATTGCTGAATGACTTTGCAAACTATCTATAGGATAAGCACAACCAAGGAAAGATTCAAGATGGAGTCGCTAGTCAAGGACATGATCATCTTACAGCACTTTTCAGTCATTTTGTTGGGTTTTTAGTTGATGTAGATCTGGAAAGTAGTCAAGGTATATGCTTGCTTCTATGACTGTATTAGAACTTGGTATTTTGCATGATCTTTGGGTTATTTATTTTGGAGCCACAGATCATATATCAAATAAATTAACCAATATTTATGCCCTTTTTAGAATAAAGTACGATCAGATGTTATACATGTTCCTCTTTTTTTTTCCATTTCAGTTGCTTCATATCCACAAGTTGACATCTTCTTTAAATTGTGAAGTTATATTTACTTCTTACAAGTTTATCTTTCAGGACCTTGTCACTAAGAAGATGACTGGTGAAGGATCTTATTGTCATAATCTCTATTATTTCTCCTCTAATTTTTGAGTTTCCAAGCTATTTTAAACTACTTTCACTCTATTACATGAACAACTTTTATGGCATTTTCATCTAGCACATACTTTAGAGTTTGTTCTTAGCAAAATAAATTAGGTTCTGATTAAGGAATATCTCAATTATGAGTTTTTATTTTGTTTTTCCAAGTCATCGTGACTTCTTTTTACTTTATTGTTATCTTGAAATACCCATACATTTGAACTTATACATTCAGATGTCTGGGGTCCTATTTCTACTTCTTTTGATGGTTTTAATTATGTTGTAATCTTTACTGATGATTTCTCTAAGAGTGAAAACATATTTGGTTGTTTCAAAGATTTTCACATGTTGGTTACTATCCAATTTTTAGCCCTTATTAAAATTCTTCGACCTGATAATGACATAAAAAATATGACTAATGACATGACATAATATTTAAGTTCTAATGGCATATTACAACAAACTAGTTGTGTTGTCACACCTCAACAAAATAGAATTGCAGAACATAAAAATCATAGATTTACTAGAAAAAAAACTCGAGCCATAATGCTTTAAATAAATGTTCTAAAATATTTTATCTTGTGGAGTTTTTACTACTACTTATCTTGTCAATAGCTTACTTAGAAATTGAAATGATATTTTTTTAGCAAAGGATTATTTCTTAATCAACATAAATATATTGTTGATTTACTAAAACATGACATGTTATACACTAAACTTGTTGGTACTCCTCCTGACAACAAATTGAAGCTTGATTCTTCAAGTGAACATTTTGGTTCTTTCAGTCATTATCAAAAGCTTATTGGTAAGCTTATTTAGACTATCACACGACTTGATATTACTTTTGTGATTAGTATAGTCAATTAATACATGCATGCTTTAATTTTTCAACACTTTGGTATGGTAAAACGTATCTTATGATATCTTAAAAGCATGATTGGCCATGAAATAATATGACTAGTAACATACATATTAATATTATGGGCTGCACTAATTTGGATTATATAGGTAATGCATTTGATCGTTGATCTACAATTGAATATTGCATGTTTGTTAGTGGTAATTTAGTTTCCTGAAAAAGTAAAAAATAGCATGTGGTAGCTCATTTTAATGATGAAGAGGAATATCGTGTTATGACTTTTACGATATGTGAACTAACTTGGCTTAAAAGTCTTCTTGTAGATTTGGGTTTTATAATAATTATTACTTTAATGATATTGTTTGCGATAATCAAAAGGCCATACATATTGTGTCTAACCTAATGTTCGATGAACGAACAAAAGACATTGAAGTTGATTGTCACTACGTTTGTTAACAAGTTCAGTGTAAGCATATTCACACTCAGTATGTATGTACTTATGATTAGCTAGCTGATGTGTTCACTAAATTAATTTTATCTTTTACACAATTTCACCGTGTATTGAGCAAGTTTGGATCCATCAAACCTTTTGATCCAACTTAAGGGAGAGCATCGGAAAACATTCAATTTATATATCTTATGTATATATGTCATTACTATTAGCTTATTTTTTGCATAGAATAGTGATGGTAATTAAGAATAATTTGTAAAGATGTGTGTTTAAAGATTGATGATTGATCATGCATGTATTTATGCTAACATCATGAAAAGAGATAGCATGAATACTATTAGCTTATATAATTCTAATAACTTACTAGTAAATCATGCATTGTAGACAAAAGATGCCTATGACTGAAATCCATGCCTTTAAATTGATCGATATGACACAAAGAAATTGCACATGCAAAACTGATTAAAAAGATGAATGAAGGAAATTAAATGGCACTCCAATAATTGAAAACTATCATCATTACATATGCTAATTGAAATAATATTACAAACAAAACCATTTTATGAATTTTATGTGTATCATTTAAATTAGTTTAATACATAAAAAAATTATTTTAAGGAAAAACATGTGTGATATTATGCTCCATGATTTATAAATAGCAACTAGATGAATGGTTGTACTATAATGTGGGTCTAATTAGTTTTTTTTTTTGACATAAGAAAATATCCAGTTGTTAATTTGGTTTTTAGTAGAAAAAATTTAAACTATATAGGGATTGACATGATGTAACCTAATCAACTTGACATGTTCAAAAATAATTCGAACAACTAATAAAAATATAGTTTAACTAAAATAAATAAGATGACATCTTTTTCTAAATATTAAAACAATAATATATTATATTGACTCAAATCAACTCGGTTTAACCTGTTATATCCATTACTTAAGTCATGAGATCCTAATAACCCTATAGTAAGCAAAATATATATATATATATATATATATATATATATATATATATATATATATATATATATATATTATTAAACCAAATTCTCAATCAACCCAATGTTAAATGATGAAATTGAAAATAAAATTCAACTAAAAAATAAGTCGAGTCAGTCCAAGTTAACATGTTAAACCTGAGCCGTGGGATTGGAATAGCCCCATAGAAAATAAATTAAAATAAATTATGGAACTCAATTCTCAATCAACTTAATGTTGAATGATAAAATTAAAAAGAAAATAATTAAAAAAGAAAAAAACCACCCAAGTCAACCAATCAAACCCATAACCTTGGTCATAAAATCGAGATAACCTCATAGAACACAAACTAAAATAAATTATTGAGCATAATTTCAAATCTTCAACTAAAAAACAACAAATAACTCGAGCCAACTAGCCTAACTTGCAACTCGGGTCATAAAACCATAATAACCCTATAAAAAATAAATAAATAAAATTATAAATTTCAATTCTAAATCAACCCAATATTAAAGGATGAAATTGAAAATAAATATTCAATTAAAAAAAGATAAAAAAACCCAAGTCCACCTGGCTAACCTGCAAAACTCATGACCCGAGACATGAGACCATAATAGTCTTATAGAAAGCAAATAAAAAAAATTATGAAGCTCAATTCTCAATCAACTCAATGTTGAAAGATGAAGTTGAGAAAAAACTTAATTAAAAAAAGGATAAAAATAACTCTAGTCAATATGGTTAACCTGCAAAACTTAGGATCCGGGTCGTGAGAAGGGATAACTCTATAGAAAGCAAATTAAAATAAATTATGAAGTTCAATAACTAGTAAATCTAATATTGGAGGATGAAATTGAAAAAAAAAACTACATTTGAAATTTAAAAAAATCCTAAAAAAATCTAAGATCAAAATATAAAAAACCTTATTTTAGAGAAAAAACGTAAAGACCTTGGCATTTCACTATTCATTGCTACAGTGAAGTGCCAAGACTTTAATACATGTTAATAATAACAATATTCTTGTGATGTGGATCAACTTTTAAAATCTATTTTTATTTAATTGTATGGTAATTAATATAAGTATTAGCAAAACTTTTAATGATTTAAATTTAAATGAAAAAAAATATTAAAGTGATAAAAACTCTTCTACTATAAAACATTACATTAAAAAAAAATTTATCGGTAAAAGCATCCACAAAAAATTACATGTCATCGTATTTTTTGGTTTTTTTAAACTCCTTTTATTCTGACTGGGATTCTTTCAATTTTTACTGATAGAAATATTTTATCGTTAAATACAAACAGAGTCAATGAAATCAATTTGGTCGATAAATATCACCCCAAAATACCGATTGATTTTTTTCATTGGTGATTTCATTTGTATTCGTAGATTTTTTGGTAGTGTAACCATCTCAATTTGTTTTTCATTCACATCCTTTTTTTATGGGTTCTTTTTTTTCCCCTCTCATTTGCATCCTTTTTTTTTTATTGAGCCATTTTGTTCCCATTTAACAATTGCATTTTGGTTTTGTAAAATTAACATTTGATAAACCATGAAATGATGTTTGAAATCATGCACATGTGAGGCGATGCGAGATGAAAGAAATATTATAAAAATGATGGAAATGCAACATAGAAAAAATATACAATCCAATATGGGTTGCAATAATTACTCACAATGTTTTTTTCTTTAATTCTTCTTTGTCACTTAATTAAGACACAATCCAATATGGGTTGTGATCTACAATATTTGTTTTTCTTTGTCACTTAAATTTTTTTTATTTCTAATTTAATCCTTTCATATTAAGTTAATTTGAGATTGTGTTTGATGTTTTGTTTTGGTTGGATTTGTATGGCTCCCTCACGATGTTTAAAATAACTTTCGATGTTGAGTTAATTCTCAATTTGATAAAATAAAATTCAATTTTATTAATTCAAATTTAACTAAAACTTTAGGGATCCAATTTAAAACCGAAACAATATATAACATGTTTTTCTCTAAGAAATAACATCTTTATCTCATCTTCCTAACTCATCTATTTTATTAAATGTACATATAAACTTTTCAGATTGTCGTTAAGACTTTTCTTGATGGTAAAAAAAGCCGTTAACAACGCTTACATTTTTTTTTTCCATTGAAAAATAAATGCTCATTCCTGCAGCGTAGCATAGCGTAGGGAATCAAACTAGTAATTATATTCGATTCTTTATTGGTGATTATGAAATTCATTTTTTTCAAAATCAAGCTAGTAGTTTCTAAACTTTTATTCTTTTACTTTTTTGTTGTGATATTGTTTAGTTGGTCTAAAAGTCATATGAGATGATAATTATACTATTTATTTATGCTTTAAATAGTCATTTAATTTTTTAAAAAATTCAACCGACTTGCTAAAGAGATGATTGCATATGAAATACTTGTATTTTATAATCTTTAATTTCTAGTTAAGTACCCACACTGATATTTATTTAACACTTGTGCTCACAAAATTTGGTCAAACAAGTAACAATGTTAGCTTGGTTACCAAAATGCTGAAATTACATTTAACTCCCCGTCATTGTTCATATTTTTTTAGGGATAATTAATAACATATGAAATACATGTACCTTATTTATTTACAGTACTCAGTCAAGTGCTTTC
>Ga0325405_1005396_pt1 | contig 13005 bp, 3 predicted proteins | sample PopdelMetagenome_21_FD_205663 | JGI IMG/M metagenome (GOLD analysis project Ga0325405, IMG submission 205663) | Populus deltoides microbial communities from Bellville, Georgia, United States - Xylem-Control-R2 | ecosystem: Host-associated > Plants > Phyllosphere > Stem > Wood/Secondary xylem... | reverse complement strand
AAATGAATAAAAAAATAAATATTCTTAATGTCTTCGTTACAACGTTCTTGATTTTTAAAGGTTTTAACTTACAATAAATTTCATTATTTTTTACTTTTCGTTGCATCAGAGCCTCAGGGAATGATTGAAATTTGAAGGACCAGAAAAGAAAATCTTCATAATCAATTTGTTCTGAAAGAAGCCACAGGAAATAGTTAGGGTCAAAATATTGAAAAACGCGTAAAATATCCTAAACCAAACACGAACTAATAATGTCTCCTGCTGTCACCCTTCTGCTGGTCTGTCCTGTGAAGACAGTCCAGTGTCTAGAAGAATGCTTTTGTTTTTTATGGAGAAGAATTCGCTCATTTGTTAAAAAAAATAACTCAGCAAGAGCTCGCCCCTTCCAAAAGAATTATTAATTCACAAATTCAATATAAATCGAATTGGCATTACATATTGCCGCTGTGGTTCTTACGTCAAGATCAAATTAGTATCTAAAAATCAAGTATACTGAAAGCTCAGATGAAATAGCAAAATCACCCCCCTGTGAGGTGTTAAACCCTCTACTTTTTTTTGGAGACGAAAAGAGGAATTTCTCTGAATCTTCCATTATCTATTGATTTGATTTGTTTTTAATTAATTTTTTTATGCTGACCCAAATCTTGTCTGAAAGTTGTTGACAAAGCGGAGCTCGCAGCGACACTTCCTATTTCTAACACTTATTATACCTAGCTCTCTAAAATCTTCCTAATATTTATTTTTTATTTTGTTCATGATTCATTTTTTCTCCTTTTTGTGCTTTAGGTTGGTTTCTTTAATATACATAATTTTATAGTCAATTAGTAGTTGAAATAGTGAAGATTAAGATTTTTTTTAATATGAGTTTCGTTTATTTTAGTTGGGTTTTAATCAACTTAAGTGTATAAGTGGTCTTGTAGAGCTAAGAAAAAGGATACTGATTATTTTTTTCCTCAAAAAATCATAATTTTTTATCTAGTTGAGGAAAATTGGAGATTTAGAGATTGTTTGGGATAGTGGTAGCGGTGACGGTTCAAAGTATTTTTATCTAGTTGAGGAAAATTAGAGATTTAAAGCCTGATTGGGATAATGGTAGCGGTGACGGTTCAAAGTATTTTTCGCTTAAAAATGCATGAAAATAAAGTTTTTTTTATTTTTTAAAAATTATTTTTGATATCAACACATCAAAATAATTTGAAAACATAAAAAAAAATTATTTTAAGAAAAAAAATCAAACACACCCTTAATGATTTAAAAGTGGCTAAGATGAATTTGAGTGTTGTTAAGGATAATTCAGCATTAAAGATTCATATACCAGTATAGAATGGCATAACTTGACAAGTCCAAAATCTTCTTTCTTCTTGATAATGATACAGGTTTTCTCTATTTTAGTCGTGTGTAATGGGGTATAATTTATAAAAATAAAAATAAAAATAAAAATTTATGGTAGCCCAAAAAGCACGATTAGGTGTGGTTACCCCTTAAGGCGACCATATCAATTAGTCGATTGTGCTTAGCCAATAATAAATTCAATTTTCTTTTAATTTTAATGTGAAATACACATAATTGTTTTTTTTTTGTCTCGCACGCATAAACATTTTACAAAAATATATCATTTTCTATAGTTAATAACTATATTTTTTCATTGCCTACCAACCCACATGAACACAAATAAACACCAACAAAAATAAATGTATTTCATCACAAGAGACATGGCACATTAGCTTCTCTAATCATGTGTATTACATAGAATCCATGATACAACATCATGCTAACTGATGAACATCTTGGTTGGCCACTAACACAATTCTTCATCCATGAGGAAATGTCTAAGCTATGTAAATAATACACCGAGTCTCACAAGCATGTAAGGACAAGCTTTGGAAACAAACTTTTCACCACACGAACTCTCTAGAGCCACACCGAGCTAGATACACACTGTATATTCTCATTTTTTTCCTATACATTATCATCTTCCCCATGTACAATTACAAACTTAAGTACTGGAGAGTTCCTCGATCCACGCCAACAAGACACTTACTTTTTCAAGAACTCTCATACACAAGTTCAGTCAAATTCACACATCTTGTCCCAGTTTCACAACAGATCCCCAATTTTTATGTGAATTTTTTTTTTATGATTTCATTAATAATGTTGTTTGTGGAAAGTAAGCAAAAAGTCAGTTCATTCTCATTGAACACCTTTCACCAAAACATTCTTCATGGTTAACGAGACTTCAATACAAAGAAGGGTAACCAATCTCCCTGCAGCAGGGATTCTTGCCCCCACAAGACTCTAACAACTCTCAAACCAAGTGCGGATGTTATATATATAAACCTTTGATCTACAGTAATTTTCCAAGGAACTTCTCATAAACGGTGGAATCTTAATAAAAGTAATGGTATAGCCCTTGTGTTAAGCTTTGAATGGAAGGTTGGAAGAGTTAAAAATTGATGCTTGGATGAGGTTGTGGAAAATGTTAGAGGTCGGCACATGTGATTGCATTGGCTAAGGTTTGGGATTCAATGATTAAAAGAGAGCAGGAGAGATGTGTGGACAGTGCGGAAAGGGCTGCAAGTGCATTTTGCGTAAAGAAAAGCAAGCGGTCACATGATCTGAAGCCCATAAAACGTACACAGAACACACTCTACTACCCTTTACCCAAGCTTCAGGAGAAAGCAGATTGGGCTCATCGGATTTGCTTCACCTCGGGATCAACCCCAGCTAGACATTATGGGTCATTTTCTGCGGTCTCTGTAAACTTCCCTCATCAACATAAAAAAACCATATTAATCAGCATTTAATTGATACCGAGAATCACCATTAAATAACTAACATTATCCAAAACTAGTAACGTTATGATATATAAATTTTATTGAGAATATATAACATATTAATCAAGTTAACTTTGGTTTTTTATGTTTTTTATAAATTATTTTTTTAATTTTATCATTTAAAATTAGATTAATAGACCTTGAGTTTGATGATTTTAGTAAATATATTTGAACTGCGCTTTGGTAATTGCCTCTTAATATAGTTATAATCTATGTAAGAAAGTTTGCAGGAGCAGCCGAATGGAGTGCATATGAAGCCACATCTCTCTTGCTCCTCTTCCAACCACCTCACTCTGTTTTCTGGGCCATTGTTTATTGAACTCTTCTTCGTAGTGGGCCCAGGCTATCAAACTCTTGCGTTCGAGCAGGTCCAATTGCCAGACAGCACTTTTTCTATGCCAAACAAAGGTTTTCAGAACCCTTCGTTGAGTCCATCCAGCCTCATGTGTTGTTGTTGCGTTCGAGCAGGTCCAACAGCCAGAAATCACTTTTTAAGAGACATTATGAAGGAAGATAGCATGAAAGTGGATCGACCTCCACGAACAAAACAGAGGTACAATTAAAAAAATAATAATGGAAAAAGATGAAGATTAGGAAGAAATTTTGTATTTGAAGGAAGATCCGCATTAATGATATATCCCTTTGAAAGCTTTAGAATTTGAGTGCGAATCACTTTTGAATTGAAATAAAATCACAATAAAAAAACATCAATTTCTTATTTTTTTATGATATCATTGTTCGATATTATTTTTTTAAAATAAATAAATTATCTTAATCTTATGATCTAGAACGCGGGTTTGTCAAGTTAATCGAGACTAGCTCGTCTTTTAATATATAGATTACATGTATATCGTGCTCTCGAATTAGCTAAAAATTAAATAATCTTGTTTTTTTTTGTTTGTTATTGTTGGTTTTTTTTCCATATAATTAAAATAAAATCAGTTTATTTAGTTAATCAGGACTATAATCCAAGTTATTGAAATTTTAGTTTTTTTAAAAAATATATATTTATAACATTCAAATATTTTACCAAATAAATAATACAAACTCGTAGCGTAATGCATCCACTTGTCAGATAAAGTATTTGAAAAGACATCAAAGCACAACATCTCTTTTTGAAAAATCATACTCATTCAAGCCATAGGTCTTCCTCACATAAAAATTCATGCCAAAGAATCTTTCCCGTTGCCACTCACTAGAAAAGATACCATCAATTCACCAACCTGCTCTTCCTAACTCATTCTAATTCTTTCAGAAACAACAACAATGAACCCTTGGAACTTAAGAACTAAAAATTCAAGTACTACTTGTAAGCATAGAGCTTGTTTCTCCATCCTACGCATCAAAAATTAAACACCAGGAAGGTTTCAAAAAAGAAAGAAAGAAAGAAAAGAAAATCGAAGGACCCATTATTTATCCTTGAAACCTTATTCAAGAACACCACGATATAAGCAACAATCTCTCGTTTCTTGCACATGCCTTGGACAACGCGAATCGTACTTCTTAAGTAACAGAATCTCTCCTCATAAAAAAAATTCATAGCAAAATAGAAACAGTACTCCTATTTCTCTAAAAAAAACATTTGATCACTGCAATCCAACATGAATCCGCGTCTCCAGTTTTTTTTTCCCCTCCTGGTGAGCCTCGGTTTGAAGAAAGAAACCAAAGAGCTAAACTCCATCCGATATGGAGCTGTGCTGAAATTCAGTTGCATTTACTGGGCCTAAGAGGTTTGTTTTTCTAAACTAAGCCTATAATGATCATCTAACATTGGGCCTAAAGAGAAAGCGAGGACTCATTCTCAATTTCAGCTGGGCCAAATTACTAGATTCTCTCTCTCTCTCTCTCTCTCTCTCGAGGTGGATCCCATCATAAATATTTACCAATAGATTCCGCTTTTACATGTAAAAAAAAAAAGCGATATAAATTTGAATATGAGAATAATTGCTCTAAATTTGGTATGATGTGTTTTTTTTTGCTCTATCTCTTTTTCTTAACAATATTTTTTTTAAGAAACAAGCAATTTTTTTTATAATTGAGGAACTAATTCAATAAAAAAAACTAAAAGAATTTAGAAAATCACTATGACCCTATGCTTATTATGTTATGGATTGGAATAATATAATAATTGTTTTTCCCTTCCAAAAAATCAACTAACTTCTTATATGGAATCATATAGTCTTTTACATATCATCTATTGGTTATTATCAAATTGATTTTGATAAATTTATCCTCATCCTAGTGTTTTTTTACATTGAAAAAAAAATTAAGTTGGTCCGTAACGTAGCATGAATCACCTATCTAGATTAACTATTTTCAATGTTGTCATGACTTTTAAACTTTAAATTTCAGAGAAAATATGTCATAAGGATAAATTTTCGCTCACAAAATTCAGCCTTTATATGGCAGTTTAGTCTCACTACACTTAGTTTTTCCTCGTTCTTTCACTCGTATTTACCTACAACTATATGTATTTCACTAACTCAAAGAAGTTCCCACACTTTCAATTGCATAAGTGAAATTAACACAAGCAAAGTAATGTAAGAAAAGTAAAGTACACGACAAGATTTATAGGAATTCTTTCATAACCTTTAACTCTCTTAATAAAGAAATTACACAAATTTAAATGTGTTATGCACAAAACTTGTATCAAGCTTGCATACTACATAACAAAAACTTTCAAACCTATTTATAGACAATTTTGTGGAAATCACAGAGCAAATCTTAGATCCTTATTTTTCATCATAATAAAGTGGGCAGTTTCTCCCTTATATTTATCATGAATTTTAGTGGTTTCATTCCAACAAGTATTGGATAGTCTCCCCCATGTTTCTATGAACTTGGTGACTTCATGAAGCATTCACAGTCATACCCTTTGTTTGAAAGCTCATTATTTATGATTTGGACATTGATGGCTTAGAATTTCTAGGTGAGCTAGTCACCATATTCTCATCAACAGACTTCAATTCCCCGTATTCATGGGTAGGGCAATTCCCGCATATAACAAAATTCAAGAATTTAGTTGAACCACCATATCCTTGAAAGCACGGGCGTTACACCATTTTTTGGTTCGAATCATAAAAGGCTAGAAAAGCTAAAAAGCAAAAATGAAATTTTTTGTTGAAAAAGGTTTGCCTAGCCTGCGCGTACGAGGTCCTCAGTTAGGTTATATATATATATATATATATATATATATATATATATATATATATATATATATATATATGGATATTAATGCATGTGATGGGATATTTGTATATGGTATGGTTACAACTTACAGCAACCAGCTAGAGATGGCGTCTTATTTATTTATTCATTTATGAATGAGGATATCGTCTTATACTAGATAATGACCATATATATGCAGAATTACCAAACATTAATTTTCAAAACCCAACATTTCGATAAGAGAAAAAAACATTGATAAGTAAGCAGTTTAATTTTTCTTGTTCGAGGTGTTCAGAATTTTTCTCAAGTAATATTCCATCCCGTATATATATATATACACACACACACACACTCCATCGATGGATAGTTGACCTATAAGCTTAATATTCACCTAGCAGCTTGAAACCCTTGTCTCCTAGGAAGCCATTTTTTGGACAGAAGCACGAAACAAAGCAGCGGAAGGGTGGATGTGAAAGGCAGCGCAATCAAATTTATGTTCCGTGAAGGCATGAAAGACATGAAGAGAAATCAATTTGGCTTATATGTAGCTCATATATAGGCCAATAAGCACCACAGAGAATAAGATATAGTACACGTGCATTTGACAAAGACATTTGCCTCAAATAATTGTATTTCTGATATTTTACAATCGTTTCCCCTTGTATTAAGCACAGTTTTACACATAAATTAAAGTGCATTATGTAGGCATTTGTTTAAAGTATATAGTAGTATAAAAGGAAGTGGAAATTGATCACTTTTTATCTCTGATGGTTGCAGCGAACTTGGATGTGGGTGAACCGACGTATCCAAGCTAAATCATATACTCTCTAAAAGTTTCTTCTTTCTTTTTATTATTCTAAGTCTCGAAAGAATAAAACTAAGCATCGACCCTCGAAAAAATTAGTGTACAAGGGTATCAAAGATTGAGTGAAGATTGCAACGAGACTTGTATTTATCAGCAATCATTCATAATTCCACAACTAAAGAAAGGGAAAGAACATTACATGAAACAAAGTTTTTCTTTTTAAAAGTTTTAAATTAATAGTAAAATAGAATTGAAAGTTACAAGGTGAAGGAAAATATTATCCTTTGAATCCTAATTTCAGATGACGAAGATGGCAAAAGATTCTCTGATCTTGCTCAATTATAACTTGGATTTTGTTCCTGAGCTCTGACTTGGTCAAAGGCTGACCCAGATTTGGTTTTAAGTCCTTGGTGTATCATCATCAAACCATGCTTACGAATTAATTTCACAAATTATAGAGGTTGAAATTGAATGTTATTTCCCGAACTGAAGTTTTCTCTACTGACCAAAGATGTTAGCTAGTGATAGGTCGAGTAACAATAAGGAGGGGGGAATCTCTTCCCTGAAAGAAATACATTAAAACCCTTTATATATATTTATATATATATATGTCCTTTTTTTTCTTATAATAAAAGTAGTGCTGTTAATTCGTATTGGACAGGAAAGAACAAATTCATATCACAAGTATATGCTAATGTAGAGTGTGAACATAAAAATAGTGAGTAATCGGGGCGGCGGAATGAATTTTTGCTCACTTTATATATTCATGTATTTTAGCTAGGCAAAGAACCAGTATTTGTTCCCTTTTCATACTCTTACTTTTCTTCTTTTTATCTTCTACTGTATTTCCAGACTTTTATTAATTCAGTGTTCACATCACTTTCTTGCTTTCACATTCATTGCCTGTTAACCCACCCTCCCTAGTCCCTCCCTCTTTCTTTATCATTCACTTTGATTTTGACCGGTCGCCAGCCACCGGCAACTCTTTCTCTACTCCAATGGAGACCCCACCCTGCACTCTCTAAAGGATCTTCTTAGTGGAAACATTAATGTCTTGCAAGTCTTTTTTTGTTGTTGGAGTAAAAAAGTTTAAATAACCTTCTTCTTTCTTTCATTTCTCTTTTCCTTCTCCAAAAACCCTAATCCCGACACATACCCTGAAGTAGAAGAAGCAATTATGTGTCCCGCCTTTTAGCCTTTACTCTTCACCCTTTCGTTCCTGTTTCTTTTTCTATTCCTTTCCTCTCTAGCCATCATATTTAAGAAGATCTGTGTGCATTTTTCTCTTCTTTTCACGGAAACTTTCGCTGTTAGCTCAAGACAAGGAAGAGATTGCCTCCATTTCAGATCAGGCTTTAAAAGATACGGAAACTTTCTGAAAGGCTGAATTTTATATATATTCATTTATCTGATGGGTTCTTTTGCAGAATCCTCATAACTTCTTTTTTAGATTACCTTTTCTCCTCTGCTATCTTGCAACTATCACTATCTTCTTTCCTTTCTGCTGTTTCAACTTTTGTATGTTATGGATTCTGGTAATAGCGGTAGTATGCAATCGTCTAGTGGTGGTGATGAAGAGTATGACTCAAGGCCAGAGTCACTCCCAGCTTTCTTGAATCCTTCTACCCACAACTTTGGTCCTTCTCTGCTTTCTCACCAACAACCGGTCACTTTGTTTGATCCTACACCGAGTCTTTTCCACGCTTTCTCTCAATCTCAACCAAACCCAATTATGGTTCAGTCACGAGGCCTGAGATCTGACCCGAATTGCACTGATCTTGGTATCAACTTACCAGACTCATTATCATCAAGTCAATCAGCGGCTTTGGGTGTTCAAGGATCAAGTCAAGCTCTACCTTCCTCTAAGCAATTGCGATCGGTTCATGACGATGGAGGACGCTCTTCTTCACCGTCTCATGACCAGACACATGGGATAGCAAGAAACCCCAAGAAGAGAACAAGGGCATCAAGAAGGGCACCCACTACAGTTCTCACGACAGACACGTCCAATTTCAGACAAATGGTGCAAGAGTTCACAGGGATCCCAGCACCACCATTTTCAGGCTCACCGTTTACTCGAAGGCTCGATCTTTTTGGCCCTGGCTCGGGTTTGAGGTCTGGTCATCTGGAACCACTCTACCCTCTACGTCCCACAGCTCAAAAGGTTCATCATCAGCAAACCCCATTTTTATCTTCTTCTTTTCCTTCACTTCTTAACGATAATATTGTTCATACCACTAATATTGCTAGTACTAGTACTACCGCTAACAATAACAATACTATTTCCACAGCCGCAACTAGTACTTTCAATCCCAGTTCACTAAACTACCAACTGCCTGATGATATAGGCCTACACAAACAAACTCGAAATCTGCTAAACATGCAAAATCAAATGCTTTCAATTCACCCCCTTCTACACCCCCCTCCCCCTCCTCCTCAACAGTTACCTAATGTGCCTGGTTTGGGTGCAAATTCTAGAGCAAGTTTGCCTCTACCTTCCCTTGAGGAATTGGGTATGGGCCATGGATATGTTAATGCAAATCTTAGTGGGCTAACAAGTCATGTAACAACAGAAGAGATGAGATTATCGAATGATGGGAGTCATCATAACTTGAGGTCATTGAATGGGAATTATGGTAATATGCAACGTGTTAATAGCTGTAAGTTGAATTACTCGTCAGCTTCATCAGATTTTCACCATGAAAAGGGTTTAGAGAATGTTTCTTCAAGAGGTACAGAGGGTACAGTTGATTCATGGATCTGTCCTTCAGAGTTCAGAGTGGGAGATAATTAATCAAGATTCGCTCCATAATTAAGGGAGTACAAAGTAGATTATGAAGAAGGTTTGCTGCAGGCAGCTGATTGTCATGTGTAGATGGTGGTGGTACTGCTGACTGTGATTTTGGCAGTGACGATATAATTCTGTTATTGACCTCGGTTCCCGACACTTTGGCTAGATTGCAGCATCATATCTTTTTTTTTCCTCTCCTTTTTCAAGTAATAATTATAATTTTAGGAGTATCAAGTTACGAGATATTACGCTTTAAATTATGTGTAGATATGTTCATATGTTCCTTCTTTATATTTGTCATTATATATATTACTATGCATGATTCGGTTTTCCAACTGTTATTTTTCTTCTTCGAGCTAGCTAGTTCGAAGTAATCCAGTTCTAGTTGATTGCTTTACACTTTCAATCTTCATCTGTTACTTTACTGGATACCATCATTTAGTCCCATAACACAGTACACAAAGTTGTCTTCCTTGTACATTATCCACCGGAAGAAAATAAATAGGTCGGTGGTGCCGCGTTAATGAAGAGGATCTTGTCTGCTGAGAAAGATTTGTTGCTATTGAGTGGTCCAATTCTAGTTTTTCTTGAATACTAGTTAGCATACATCCTGCGATGTCCCAGTACCATTGAGGTGCAGGACAAAGCAACAATTTTTATTATGGGATGCGAACAAGCCTATCATTTTTTACTTGTTATCTTCTTCAACAACTCCATTTTTGTACACGCAGTGCCCTTTTTAACTGTCTTTGTGTTTGTATGATTTTCCAATTTAATATTGTGATATGATCTCTTACATGGTTCATCTTATAATTCATGGTATATATGTACGTCTCTTCTAGGATAATAGTTCATTTTACTCTCGGATATGGTAGTATAGGGGATAATATAATACAACATATAGAGTGATTGGTGGCAAAGATTAGGGGAATCCTTACCTGCCGCAATCATAAACTAGAAGTTCAAAAATCCATCCCCATTACATCCTTATCCTTGATATTATGATTCTTAAGTTCTAATTCATTTATATTCTTAAAAAAAAAAATTCTAATTCATTTGTGCTTATTAATAGATATAGATGCCCATTAAGAAACCAAGAGATCGAACTAGTTTACCTAGCTTCAATGGATTTGAAGACGTGTTAAAACTTAAAAGTTAGGTTTTGTTTTTTTTTTTTGAATTTTAAAATCTGGGAACAACCCGCTTGAAACATGCGCACACAAGGCTTTTCTTGCTCATCCTGCTTGAGACCATCTCATTATCAGTCTGATTTAAACAACCTCTTCTTTGTTCTTTCTTTTTCTATAAGGGCGTAGCCCAAAAAAACCCTGCGAATTCATAAAAGCATTGAGCATTTGTAAGCTGTAGCTGCCATAAGTTTTGTGACGATATATATAGGAAATGCAGACAGCACCCACATTATATATATGGCGTAGTCATTATTAAAATATGGTGGGCTCGTGATTCATACATTCCATATTGATTTTTGAAATTAAAAAAAAAAACAGTAAGAATATGAATTGTCATGTGGGGGCGTGGAGGATTAGATATATGATGCTCCAGTATAAATCTCACATAACTCTACATCTACGACTTTTATGCGGCCACTGTTTCTACTTATTCAAGCAGTTTGTGGTATAATTGATGACAGTCTGTGGTAATTAAAAAGATGCAGTTTGTGATATAATCGATGACTTAATAATAAGATGAGGTTCCTACCATTGAAGTCAATGATAATTCCAGTCCTTGCTTTTGTTGATTGGTTGTCCTAGATTTCCTTCTCTTTTTTCTTGGTACATCTCCTGGATTTTCTTGATCAGTTGTAGGTCTTCATGGAAGAGACCACGGGGGGATTTATAGCTGAAATAATAAATGTATGATTATACAATTAATTATATGGGCATAAACAGAAGCGGGAGAAGAGAGAGATCTTGGTGAAAGAAAGAAGGAACAGAAAATCTATAGTGAATCATTGTGATAGCCATACGAGATGATTAACCGTAAGAATTAGGGAAAGTAATAGCAAAAGGCATGGAAAATTATCAAACCAGTGCAGAAACATAATTATGATAGAATTTTTGGGAAACAAATTGGCAGAGAGCTGTTACTTGATTAGCTATGATATAAATAAGCAATATGCAGGATGAGGACATGTTTTGGAGAGGAGTGGTGACATGTGACATTTTCTCTTTCGGAATCATGGTGGCCCAGGCCAGAGAATAATATGGTTTTTAGCAATGATGATTGTTTCTCTCTAATCCGTCTACCTCTCTCACTCCTCCCTCAGCTCCCAGTCTCCCTCAGTGTCATGTGAAAGAGACTGATCTCTACGTTTTGAACTGAAAAGGTTAATTAGTGCAAGTGCAGACTCTCTCACTCTCTCAATTTCGAGCCATCCCCAGAAATTTGAAACCTTTCTTTCTAATCTCTATCATCCCCGCGAGAGAGCATGCATTCATGGAGCATCTGCGATAGATCATGAATGTTATGTGTGCATGTATTAATTGGTGGTGTACTAAATCTCACCTCGTGCCAAGCCTTGATATTAAAACGTACTAAATTAGGAACTTGTATCCAATATAATAATCCAAATTAATGTTAAAAGCAAGCGTGGTGGGAAAGAGAGATTTGTCATTCTGTGTAACGCTGGTTTCTCCGTCGTAACTTCTCAGAGAAAATGTCTGTTTTGTAAATTTCGAATAATATGAAACATGTTTTGAAATAAATCAAGTGGAGCATATTTATTAGTTTTTTGTTTGGAAATATTATTTTAAAAAAACCTTTTAAAATTCAAAAATAAACTGGCTCAAAAAAATTGTTTGAATAGAAGTTAAACCGAAGAAGATTGAAGAAAAAAAAATACTAAAATAATTAGAAAAATAATTATGAAAAAGAAGAAGCATATTCTAGGTAGAATGAATATATTCCTCACCTAAGCTAATTAAAATAAACTAACTTATTATAAAATAATTAGATATATTAAACATGTTTTTTATTATCCGAGTATTTTCACATCCTTTTAAATGGTGAGACTTAAATTATATTAAATTATAGATGATCAATAATTGAATAAAATATTATTCTAGTTTGTATTAAAAGAATTTATTTGATATATCTAAATTTTATTTTTAGACTTTCATCTTATTTATCTATCACATAAATATATTCATTATACATTTAATATCACATGATACTGCCTAGTTACTTACCCTCGCGAATCAAGACAACAAGATCAAATATAAGCAGTTTCTTAATTAATTATCCCTTTTCAAGTCGTGGTATTATTGGCATCTTTATCACTTGATCGAAGGCCTCAGGTGTGGGCGCTACTTTGCGAGGCAAGGCTATTTTTTAAATGTAAAAAATTATATTTAAATTTAAAATGAGGTAAAAAATAATATAAAAAA
>Ga0325405_1005395_pt1 | contig 13007 bp, 7 predicted proteins | sample PopdelMetagenome_21_FD_205663 | JGI IMG/M metagenome (GOLD analysis project Ga0325405, IMG submission 205663) | Populus deltoides microbial communities from Bellville, Georgia, United States - Xylem-Control-R2 | ecosystem: Host-associated > Plants > Phyllosphere > Stem > Wood/Secondary xylem... | reverse complement strand
TTTTCACTTTATAAACTTTATTTGTTTTATTTTTTTTTTATGTGAGATGAAATTCTTTTAGAAAGGTTTCTTTCCTATGTCAAAGCTTATGAAAATTTTGATGAAATATTCTTTCTAATACTAATGGAATAGAATACCCTGAGGAGTTAGTTTTTGATAACATTATTCCATCGCATTGAGAAATACCAATGAAATCTTTACTACATGCCGATGGATCAATAATTTTCAATTTTTTAGTAGTGATTTTTAAACTTCTTAAAATTTAGTCCTTTTGTCTTATGTTCGTTATTAATTTATTTTGTGTGGTTTTTTTTTTTTAAAAAGTGTAATAAGAAAAGAAGATTAGAAATTGATTATGAAAAGAAGGCGTTTTCAGAACCAAAAAAAAAAAAAAAACCCTACTGAATTGATGATGATTAACATCTAACAAGGAATAATTTAATTATTTTTACAATAAAAATAAATGAATTAATTTTGATAAGGTTAAGTTAATTAAAATTAACTGGTATAGCCTTGAATTTATAGAGTTAAATCTTAATCAATCGGCCGCAGCATTGGATCCTTCGAGTCGCGTGAAAAAAGGTCACTTTCTCTTGTTCAAAACATGCTCTGAGTTTTATTATTAGCAATATATATATATTGGCCAGAAATTCTATGTAGTTTTGTCTAAGATTCTCTTGCATGACATGTATATTCAGTTTAGTATCGACCACACACGTATTTTGGGATCCATCCATGTCTGATTCTTCCTTAAAGTACTTGAAAAACGATATATGATGGCCGCTGATTGGTGTAACCTTGAAAAATATCGAATGATCTTACAAATGATTGGACAATGAGAATACCATCATCAATCATAGAGTGACCATCCTTGAGAATTAATTTCTACAGCTGAACAGCATGATACTGATCTGTTCTGTATATCGTGCTGCCTTACGCTATCATATCAATGGACGTCATACTCAAATTTCAAAAATAATTTCCCCCGGGACCAATTACGTGATGATAATTTATTGCATTATCAACGCCAAGTGGTCCATATCAAATTTGAACATTTATCTACTAAACATTATGATTAGTTATGTGATTATTTAACACAAAAAATGCATCTCCAATTAAAATATGAAAAGTAAATAATATTTAATCTATCTGAGAATGCTGATTTAATTAATAAGAATGTTACAGTTTAACAGTACAATTCCACCAGTAGCTCATGTCTAGTTTCAGTGGCTTATGGAGACGGATATTGAGAAAATAGTGATTGCAAGACGAAATGAAGCACCATATAGAATCACACACAGCACTGATCACCATCTTAATTTTAACCTGTTTTGTTTGAAGGGGTGTGGATAAATGTTTTTCCATATTCAACATCACGAGGCTGGATTTATTAGGAGATGGGTTAGTAAGAAAGAGCATTCAGCAAAAAAAGGGGAGAAAAAATGAAGAGGCTGCCACATATATATGTTATATATGATTGATCATCAAGCTCCAGGCGCCCATGATGATCATATGCAATGTTTATCAAATTAAAGTAGGTGGATAATTGAGTCTGATTCAAGAAAAAATAAAATAAAATAGAGAAGACTCATCAAGGATCAGAAAAGGAAAAATGGAATAAACATAATTAAGCATTCGGGTCAAACATATGGGATTCATGACCACGATTTATTATATATACTCATAATTAAACTTTGCCATTTATCCACTATCTGTACGAGGTAAGGTTCATGTAGATCGAAAGGGAATAAGGCACTGCTATTATATGTACACCTAATGGTCAATTCATGAAAATCCAAGCTGCAGTAATCAGGTTTTACAATATCTGTGTCAAAACCCAACTTATATATATATATATATATATATATATATATATATATATATATATATATATATATATATATATTCATACCTGGACTTACTGACTTTTCTGTCTCTGTCCTCTGCAGAAATTAAGCACGGTGCTGGCTTGTAGATTTAATAGATGTTTTCTACTTGAATGGTATATTCCCAGAAGGCTCCTCGTGATGCCAAAATTCGATATCAGAAGTCTCGGCTCCAACCAGCTGCCATGATGACAAGTAACAGAACTCATCAAACTGATGGTCTTGCAAAATATCCGGCAAATCGATGAATGTGTCATCACCATCATCTCTTAATGGTGAGCTTAATGAATACTCCTGTGTCTCATTAGATGCCAGAGTACTATCCGGGGAGTGAGGAAGCATCAGCTCGTCTTCAGCTTCGGTTTCACGGCCCTTTGGACTTGTCTTGCAGCTCAAGGTAGCTGCTAGGGCAGCGGCAGCTTGAATATCTTTGGGAGATGAACTAGCTGGACGTGGAAATTCATGAGCGAGTTCAGGGAAATTAAGGTGAGCTGAATGACCTTTAATTGTAAGGGCAGCTACATCGTGAGCTCGAGCCGCCATTTCCGGTGTTGGGAAAGTTCCTAGCCAAATTCTTGACTTCTTCTTTGGTTGCCGGATTTCGGACACCCATTTGCCCCACTGACGCATTCTTACTCCGCGGTAGGATGGGTGCCTCCCAGCATTTCCACCACTCTTAGCCTTTTTGTTACTTTCATTATTGTTTTTCGGGTCTTGGTTTCGCTTAGAGCTGTCTTGAGACTGATCTTGTTTTCTGGAATTCTTCATTGGAGAAGGGAAGGAAGAGAAGGAAGAGGAGATTGGAGTAGAGGAAAAGGTGGTAGTTTGAGCATCACATTGTATATTTAGTGATGTTTCCATGAGAAAGAGAAAGTGGGAAAGAAGTTAGATGTGTGTGATGGAAAGAGCTTGAAACAAGGGATTATTGGTCATTAATTAATGTAGTATTTTAAGTCATTACAATGAGGATATATAAAGAAAAGCAAAAATATGCGATTCATCAAAGAAATGGGTCCTAAAAAAGACCTAAAACACAAAAGGGGTTACAGTCTTGGTAATTCTTTAGCTTATTTCGATTTTAAATAATGCATAGTTTGGCTTTATCTTGTACGGTCTATTATTCCTTGTTAAGATGCTTGAATTGAATGATCGTCCTAATTAATTTCTTCATATTTTTCTTTGAGTAATGTTTCATATATATTTGATCTTGAAGTGCAAGCTATATATATATATATATATATATATATATATATAGGAAATTAACACGCTAGGTGGTAATTTAAGGTCTTGTTGGAGAACAATGGTAAGGCAGTAATTAACAATGGTAAGGCAGTAATTAATATCTTTTGCTCAATAATATCCTCGATCCAATATCCATTAAAGTCATGAATTTAAAATGAAAGCTGGCTTGGGTCCCCTCTTGTGCAGTGCCCTTGTGAATCGTGAAACACTAGCTTCTGCTTTATTCGGCTTCAGTATTGTCCTTCTGTTTTTTTTTTCTCACACTACATGTCATAATCTTCCAGCTAGGGCAACCTTTCTCTCTTATTAACTCTTATAACCTGTGAGGAAAATTTAATTCTGGATCTTTTAGGACAAGATTAACGTGACGCTATCAGCCAAAAATAATTGCATCCTGGTGATTCAAATATCCTCTAGAAGTCGAGAAACTAGACAGCTAGAAATGCAAGTTTCAAAGGCACAGCCTCTTTTTATATATACAACTGTTCATGACGAAACTCATCACCAAGCTTACACGCTCTTGATTTGCTGTTTTTTCTCCCCTTTCTTTTAATGAATCCGCTTCATTTATCGCATCTAATACTTCTATCAAGCAAGAGTTTTATTTTAATGTTAGAATTAATTAAAATATAAAGCTTCGAATTCATAAATCTACTCTCTCCTTTTATATTAATTATGAGTAGTTAAGTGGTTTATTCTTGAATTTAATATATTTTTTTTCTAGTTTTTAATTATGTTTTCCGTATATATAATGTACAAGTTTTTTTGTCTTCTATTAGATAAACCATAATAAATAATTTTGTTCATTTCAAAATAATCCAATTATGCTGCCTTTTGTTTATTTTCTTGTGGAGTCGAATGGTCAACAATATGAATGATAGGAATGGCCTTAATTAGGAAGCTAGCCACCACGGATTTTACACGCACGAATTTGACACTGGAGGCTATTTAAAATGCATGCCATCAACTAAAGTCTTTTGGGACCTATATTTTTGTCTCAAAGTCTTTTCATCTCCAATATTATGGTTTATATAATAGTAGATAAAAAAAAAAAAAAGTGGTTTATATACGGGTTGGCAAAATGTCTGCTAGATAGTAGAATTAATCTTTAATGAGAGATATTAACAAGAGGCTTTGAGAAAACTAGACAAAGGTTCGGGATAAGAAACACTCAATTAATTTTCCATGCTCTTGCTGTACTTAAGCTGCTTAGGATATATACTAGAATATCAAACTATGAACGTAAAAATCGAGAGAAGCATATGACCTAGAGATCGTGAGGCCCAATTCTGGACTGGAGGGGATATCAAAAGAGAATCGTCCCCTGCTGAGCATCCCTAAAGCTTTCTAGGATGAAAAGTTCAAATTCGTCCCTAAAGTTTTTAAATTTTGTTTATTTGAGGCTAATAAGGGACGTAATTCGTCCTCGCTGGATTCTACTGGAGACAAATTCCATCTCCGTTAGATGCTGTGGGGGGCCGAAGTTCGTCCCCGATGGGTGCTATGGAAGACAAACTTCGTATAAAAAACATACATTTTTATTTAGAAATCTAATTTTAGGTAAGATTTCGAGACGAATTTTGTCCTTCTCCTTTGGCTCGTTAGGGAAGAAATCGCCAGTGAATAGGTTAATGATAAGAGTGAAGTTGTTTCAAAATTCTTACTCGGATTCTTGCATTCTAAGCAATTTTGAATATTTTGAATCCATGATAATGAGATATATTCATAAACTTTATTTCACTCGTTTTACAAGAAAATCTCATATTTTCAATCTTAAAGCAAGCACAAATTAACATATTTGGAATCAAATTGTATATAGAATTAAATTCAATTAATAATTTATTATAATTTTTATATCTCAATTAAAATATTAAATCATATAATTGAATTTAATTATAAGATTTGAAATATTTATGGAAATAAATTGAATTAGAAACCTTAATTAAATTACTAGAAAATATTATCTAAATTCACAGGTGTCAATTATATGCTTTGATCGAATGAAAGAGTGACAAAAGGCACAGCCTCATTACCATAGTTTTAATCCACAAAGCAAGTTCTAGTCCAATTATATGCTTTCATAGAAAGAAAGAAAGAATGGGTATTGGTTGGATGATGGGATGGGTCAACCCTTCATCCATACTCACACCTAAAACTAAATAAAAATTTAATATAAACAGAGTTAGGTGGTATAGATCCTCCCGTAGGTTTAAATTATCATCCAAATATTTAATCTATTTATATTTTATTTAAAATCAAATTACATGTGAATTGATATTAATTCATAAGTAAATTTGTATTCAATTAATAAACTATTATAATTTTTATATTTAGAATAAAATACTAATGAAAATAAATTGAATTAGCAATCCTAACTATTTTGTTTTTGATTTAAAAATCATTTTTGTTGCATAAATTAATTTCTATTACAAAAACCCTTGTATTTATTTAAAATGATGTGAAATATAGGTATTTTAAAGAAAATATAAATAAACTTATCTCATATTAATTATTAATTTGAACTTTTCAATAATATATCACATCACGTACGATACATCTTTTTCATGAACTATTCAAGATATAGCTCTTCCAAATATATATAAAAAATATCCCTAATAATCTCAAGCATTGTCATTGTCCCGTCCATTGCATGTTATGGTCCTTCCGATCAAGCATCCGTCAATGTGGAACCAGCTGTACCATTATTGGCAAAGAAAATTAAAATCTCAACCTAAGTAAAACCATACTATAAATAAAATGAACTTCTAAAAATATAAATAATTGATATATAAATAAATTGCAAGATGAAATAATAACGTCAGTCATAGAGTCAGGCCATTTTCCAAGTTAGTTTGGATGTGCAATCATAGCGAATGGACCATATTTTTCCACCCCTTGATTCTTGAAGCCACTGATATGTATTGGCTGCAAAAACGGCTTGTCGTGATAATTGAACTCTGTTTCCCACATCGTTGCACGTACCCATCGTATATTCAAGACAACTCACTTTCATCCAGTGTCGAATTACTAAATATTTGTTTCTTTCTTCGTTCTTATTTATTTATTTCGACAACTCAAAATAAATGAGTCTTTGTGATGTTGACCATGGAAAATCTTGACACAAACTGCACAACACCTTTAGATCTAGCAGAAGTCCAATGCCAGTTGCCATCCAGCCCCCTTGCCTAAACTCCATTAGCCAAATTGCACGTTATTCTTCGGCAGTAATATGAAAATAAAGGTTCATGGGGATCTCGATTTCCCCACTGGAAATGTTAGTTCTCGTCATTGCTGCCATAAAATCAAAATTTCCCAGACGCTATAGAAGGGAACCGGGTTTTAATACACCTGTAATTACTTTTTAAAATGTTTTTCGTTTAGAAATATATTAAAATAATATTTTTTATTTTTTAAAATTTATTTTTAATATCACTGTACCAAAATAATTTAAAATCACAAAAAAATAAATGGAAAGAAACTCTTACATTTTTTTTAACAAAACGTGGAAACACCGGAAAGTCAAACACCCTACCAAATGAGTCGAATTCTGAGAGCATGGACCATTATCCACCGGTTGAAAAGGGCACAAAACCATATTTTTCCACCCCTTGATTCTTGAAGAATGAACAGCTGTCCTGGCAGCCGAGTTCTCAGACATTTGCTGGTCCAAGGTGATTTATTTCAATTTTTAAAACACTTTCGTAACTAAATTAGATTTTGAATTATATTACAAAATTACTTTAATCAAAGTCCCCTTTGATATGCTGCGTTCTGGGTGCTCCAGGTTTCTTAAGTTTGAATGCTGTGGCAGATATTCATGGTCAATAAAATAATCTTCTATTTTTTACTCAAGTAATTTCGATATGAAATTGATTTTTTTTTTTATTAATATAGATGTTCGGTCTAACTTTTATATACTTCAACTAATTTTACAGACCCTGAAATTAACAACTATATAGACCTCCAGTAATCCTGAAATTTATGGGACTCGAACTAGTGACCTCTAAAAAACAAACTTAGGGCATAACCAGTTGAACTACACCTCTCAGGGTTGTATTAAAATTGAAAATTAATCTAAACAACATAGTACCCTTACTTTAATAAATAATAAGGGGTATAACTCAACTGGTCAGGTCCTAAATTTATTTCTTACATGTCACCAGTTTGAGTTCTACAAATCTTACGACCACTAAAAATTTACATTATTATTAATTTTAAATCCCATAAAATTAAATAAGATACAGCTGATTCAAACACTCACAACAAAAATAATAATAATAATAAAAAAATGACTCTTGGATGCTTCACTCATCTAAATTGAAGAGCAGATGGGACATAATAATAATAAAAAAAAAAAGAACAAGGATTGTGATTATCAACTTGAAACGAAATCATCAAAACCAAATGAACCACAAGATAGACCAGCAACTTATTCCTTAAATTCGATCCAGAGACCGACAGCCTGAATGGTTTCCGGCAGGCTTGTTCGTTTCAGATCTTTTCTGCTGGGGTGTGAAAGAACAAAGCCATGGATGTTTTCCATTCACTATTTTTTGAAAAAAAAATTATTTCAAATTTATTTTTTAATATTTTTAATATCATAATTATTTTGAAATGTAACCTTTACCATAATCCCATAAACTTAGTGGCTATTGCTATGTCCAATTTTGTATTTGTACACAAAAACATCAGTTCATATGATGAATGACCGAGATATTACAACATTTGCTATATCTGCAACAGTGCATGTTCACAACGTTGCTTCTTGTTATGACAGAGATTACTAGTTTCAACACTGGTAAATCTGAATTTAAGCGCCTCTGTGCTAATTCCCCAGTTCAAACAGTGAATCCCTGTTGCTTTTGTAGCCACTTTTTTATGTAATCTACAATAGCATACAGCCACTGATATATATTGGCTGCAAAAACGGCTTGTCGTGATAATTGAACTCTGTTTCCCACATCGTTGCAAGTACCCATCGTAAATTCTAGAGAACTCACTTTCATCCAGTGTCGAATTACTAAATATTTGTTTCTTTCTTCGTTCTTATTTATTTATTTATTTCGACAACTCAAAATAACTGAGTCTTTGTGATGTTGACCGTGGAAAATCTTAACACAAACTGCACAACACCTTTAGATCTAGCAGAAGTCCAATGCCAGTTGCCATCCAGCCCCCTTGCCTAAACTCCATTAGCCAAATTGCACGTTATTCTTCGGCAAGAATATGAAAATAAAGGTTCATGGGGATCTCGATTTCCCGACTGGAAATGTCAGTTCTTGTCTTATCTGCCAGAAAATCTTTTTTTTTTTTCATTAGATCAGACTTGCTCATACTCTGAGGGCAGGCAAATATCACAGCTGATGCTTCTGCCAAACCCGGAGCATCTTGATCATAAAATCATACTTTGGATTTGAACCATGATATCACATCTGGGTTTTCGTTCTCCTCCTAACTGTTTTCTGATGATTTTAGTTTTGTTGGTTCAAAAACTCTGTTGAAGCCCTATTCTCCCTCTGTGTTAATGATGGCTTTCTGGCTTGCTTTTAGTTGACATGACAGTATTGCTTCACACACTCTATCGTATTAGACTTAGTTCTATGTTAATGATCTTTCTCGACTTTTCTCTCGCTTTAACAACATGATATGTAAGCTCCGTTCAGTTTGTTCTGGAGGTTGAATTTTCTTCAGCTCAGGCTATCCACCGGAACATTCACACCTGATAAATTTTCTTCTATCAAGGTTCCAACTCAAGTGTTTTTTTATCTGCAAGAGGCATTAGCTGCAAGTTATTCAGTGACATCATTTAAGAAATTATTTTTCGGGAGCACATTCCTAAACAAATTCCATACAGAAATTTCACTTGTTCGTTTACAAATTCAGTGACAACATTACAGGATATAATGACATATCATTCAGCGTTGTACTCTTCCATTTTCCTTCAACCACAAACCGTAGCCATCTCCAGAAAATGTAGGAGCATATAGAAATTAGAATGTAGAATGGAGTTGCCTACGATCTATTATTAAAATATTTCAGACGGGACAAAAAATGATTGAAAGTGTACTCCTGCATTATTTCCAGGAAAATTATAACTAAGATAGCAGCCAGCTATATTCTGCAACCATGTGTAGTTCAAACAGAAGCACTAACAAGAAGTAATGTTAGATTTTTCACTGCTATAAACTTCTAATTAAATCATCTCTAATGTTTTCTGCTCCATCATTTACCAAGCTAGCTGCTACCTCTGCGACGAGGCACATAAATACGAGCCCATAGATGCTTACGATTCACCATGAATTTGGCTTTTGTTTGTCCATTAAGTATTCTTGGTATCACCAAGGAATTAGTGAACACAATTCGTCCAAACTGTGGATCCTTGCCTGGTTGAGTACTTTCAATGAAAACATTCTGTACTACATCCCCACAGTTCCTGAAAAAACAAACAAAATTGGAGTGAATAGACAGAGTGAACTGGAATGGATACGTGTGAATCGCTAATTAAACTATTTAACATTTACATACGATGTAAAGAAATCAATAATTTCATCGCGGCTTAGAGGGTGGCCCAGTGAGAAAGTTAGGAACATTGTCCGAGAATCTTCAGGGGCCTGTCCAGGATTAAATTCACCGGCATCAGGATTCAAGCTTGATTGCCTAGATGTCTCACCAATTACTTGACCACTAGCCCTACTAGAAGTCCCTGCAGCATACATTGCTATACCTTCATGTCCAGTACTAGACCCTTCTCCAAAGGGGTTAATTGCTGGCCTCAAACTTGACACGTCAACTTCTACAGCCTTGGTCTCGCCAAAGATTTGATCACAAACCGTTTCCATGATGTGCATGTAGCGCTTGTACATGAATTCTCTGTTGTAGTAAAAGAACCTCGGGTTCATAGGCTCGTCAAAAAGGCCTGTAAAAATTGGAGTTTCATCTGATTCAAACGGTTGAGCCGAATTCGGGTGTATGCATAATAAGCACTGCAATGCCTCATAAAATAAGGATTCAATGGTGGCGTTATCAAAGGAGTTTATGGTCCGGATTAGATCATGGTAGCCAATTTCCTCGAGCATTAGCCAAAGGGCAATTGCTTTCTTGACTTGCTGGGAGTTTTGGCCCAGTGAGCATACCATTCTATTGTAAAGAAGTCTGTCGAGTGTGTAGAAAAGTAATAGATCAACAAGACTACCAATTCCAGCCATGTTTTAAAGCATGTACACAGCTTGTGTGGTGAGAAGCAACAGATTGAAGAAAGCAGAGTAGGAGAGGGCTTTGAGGAGCTGTGCAGGGCTTGGCATTACATTTGAGGGAATGAAGAGAAATGCAAGTGACTCTTGGCATTGGAATGCAACTCTTTGGGAAAGAAATGCGTTTGCATAGGAAGTGATGCCGAAGACCGGAGTCCTAGTGAATTGGTCAAGTTTTAATATCTAAAACTCTGCTGGTTTTCAACTTCCATAGTGAGATTTATTGAAGCGGCAAAACCCAGAAAGAATTCATGAAACAATGCGGTCCATTACATTGCAGTCCACATAGAAAAAAGGTAAAATAAACAAAATCATTTATTGCTTCGAATTAAGTAGGAATACATAATTGTATACATTGTTGAAAACTAATAGCGCACCATTTCGTTTCTCAAAAAACAAAAAAAAATAGGGCAGCGTTGCAGTTGCCTTACGGCCGCGCGCGCGCGCGCACAGTATCTTACTGCCACTATTATGGAGACGCCACTATTATGGATGCCTGTGTCTATGGCTCTATGCCACTAAATGTTGATCTCTTGGGAAAAAGGAAAAGATTTCCACACTGTAGAGTTCTTTCAAAATAGGCAAAACATCAGTTCTCTGGACATTTTCCAATGTGCTACTCATATCCAACTAAAAGAAAAATGAAAAAACATGTTAAGTATTAAAATGTAGCATTAATCATTTAACAATAATAAAAATAAATAAATAAGAAGAACTCGTTCAGGAATTATTATGTAACATGCATGACAATAAAAAGAACACTAATAATAATAAATAAAAACACCAAAGGTGAGACCTAATTGGCAAGGTCAAGTTTAAGAAGAGGGGAAAAAACTTCATGAGTTGAAAATACAAAAAGACTTGTCTCATCTTTGGTCCCTTTTGCCAGTTTCACTACCCTAGTAAGAGACTAATTGTATTTGATGTGGGAATATTTTTTTTTTGTATTTTTATATTGTTTTGTTACGACGATGTTAAAAATAAATTTTAAAAAATAAAAAAAATATTATTTTGATGTATTTCAAAACAAAATTTATTTTGAAAAACAATCATTATTAAAATATCAAACAGGCTTTAAAAAATAAATTGTTTTGTGTTTAAACTATATTTAGATGTGTTTCAAAAACATATTTGACCTGAAAATGGATCAAATTAATTTATTATTTTTGTATTTTTTGATAATTTTGATATGATAATGTTAAAAATAAATAAAAATTATTTTAATATATTTTCAAACTAAAAACACTATTGAAAATAACTTAGATTATAATGCTAAACACCCAAAAAAGGAAAAATATTTCATTATTCTAGAATAATACCCATGCTTCACACTTCATCTATTTAAATTAGACTCGTTTACTTATTGACAGGCATCATTAATGTTGATAGGATTTTCAGTTCCCTTTCGATATATGTTTCTACTTTCCTAAATCACATAAACAACATCACTTTTTTTTTCTTTTTTATTAGTTAACTGTGGGTATTCGGGTCAGTTTATGCGTACCTCGACTAATTCTTCAAAACCCTAAAATTAACTTTAATATATACTAGAATGGTAGTTTGAGTTATTTTGCGAGCTCGGCTAAATTTTTTTCATCATATAAAAAAGGATGTTAAGGTAATGTGAGAATTTTCAAAGAAAAAAATAATCAAGAATCAAGTCATTGACTTAGCTGGATTTAATAAACTCATAAATTTAATAAAAAAAATACAACGATGATAAAGAAACTAACAAAATAAAGGATTTCATCATATAAAAAGGATGTTAAGGTAATGTGAGCCTTTTCAAAGAAGAAGAAAAAAATCAAGAATCAGGTCATTGACTTGGCTGGATTTAATAAACTCGTATAATTTCAATAATTTTAATATAAAAAAATACAATAACGATAAAGAAACTGACAAAAAAAATCAGGCATAGAAAAAGGGTAAAAGCCTAACTTGAGCCCATCCAAGCCAGCGTGCTAAATCTGTGACTTAATCGTAATATCAAAATAACTCCATCAAAAGCTAATTGAATAAACCAATAAAGCTCAATTATCAAACAGACCAATATCAAAAGGCGAGAACAAAAGGAACATTAATTTTTACAAAAAAAAAAACATGAAGACCACTTTTCAATAAATCAAACATTAAAAGATGAGATCATAAAAAAATTAAATTTAATAAAGAACCTAAAAAAACTGAAGTTAACCCGTGTAATATTTGAAACTCGTTACTATGATCATGAGCCAGAGACTAACTTTATAGAAAGTAAAACCTAAAAATCAACAAGGTAAAATCTTCAATCACAAAATAATAAGGGATGAAATTAGAAAAAAAAAAAAGACAACCAAAATAGGATCCAAAACAAAACAAACAGTAATAAAAAGAAAGAAGACAAAATTTGACATCAAAATAAATTGAAATCAAATGTTAAGGGATAAAATTAAAAACAAATTCGTTTAGCAAAGAGATAAAAAAAATTAAAAAATAAGGATCAGATTTAATATAAAAACTAAATGAAATCAAATGATGAGGGGCAAAATTAAAGAAGAAAAAAGAGGAGACAAATTTGACATAAAAATAAATCAAAATCAAATGTTGAGGGATGAGATTAAAAACAAATTTAAATTAATAAAATGATAAAAAA
>Ga0325405_1005393_pt1 | contig 13008 bp, 7 predicted proteins | sample PopdelMetagenome_21_FD_205663 | JGI IMG/M metagenome (GOLD analysis project Ga0325405, IMG submission 205663) | Populus deltoides microbial communities from Bellville, Georgia, United States - Xylem-Control-R2 | ecosystem: Host-associated > Plants > Phyllosphere > Stem > Wood/Secondary xylem... | reverse complement strand
TATTTTAATTTTAGTTCTCAAAATACTTCGGTATAATTAAAATTCTTTACTTTTTAATAAAATAAAACCACTTATTTGATCCAAGTCTCCATGACCTGGTAGAAATTTTTTATTTTTTCTTTAAAACCCTAAAAAAAATTTAAAAACAAAAAATCCAGTCCCACTACGTACCGCACCTAGCCACGTCCTAAAATAGCACAGCAATACATGCTGCCCAAAACAACAGAATAACAAGAGACTCGACCAATCATTCAGATCCAGAGAGAAACACAAAGGGAAGTAAAATTGGACAAAAGGCAGAACAGAGATTAAGCATATGCAGACCGAGTCGCCAATTTCCAAAACATATTCACCTCAAGAGAAAAGGTGAAAACCATGTTTGGGAACTTGGTTCTGCTACCAAAAAAACAATGGCTACCTTTTAAATCACTAGATAAAAAGAGAAATTATAAGAATATACACCATGACCCTAATCCTAATTTTCCTGATCTGAGCAGCTATGATAAAGACATAGTATGGGTCTGATGCAGAAAACTATTTTGGTGCGCACTAACTGGATCATTCAACTCACCAGCACAGCACCCACTGGGTGGATTTCAATAGAGCTATAACTAATAACATAACATCACAGTGACCTCCAGACGATAAGCTCCGGTACATTCCCAACTTCAACCAAGTAAACCAACAAAGACCCAGATCATGCAAGCATCAAAGGTCAGTATTGGATGCTTCTAGTTCCGCTAGCAATTTAAATATGGTGGCTATTTACCAATCTGTCCATCACCTACGCCGAGATGCATTTGCATGCTGCTGAGCTTTACTCTCAATCCTGATCCTATCAGCATACATGGGCAGGCGAATGATCTCGTAAATCTCATTCAACAACACATCCTCTGTTATATTATCCCTGATGCTTCGCATCACCTGTTAAGAATCAGCAGGAAGATTCATTTAGTCCAGTAAAGAGTAATCCATCAAAAACATAAAAGAGGAAGAGGAAGAATGTCAAATAGATACTATAGTAGCATATTAATTAAAGCATGACAAATACATACAACATACATGCATCAGAATTCACATATACATACAGATATGTATGCATATAAAGGTGATAGAACAGACCTTCATGTAGGTATTGAACTCGTTGGGTGTTGATTTATCAGTCCGCACCCGCATACAGACCCATACACGTTCCTCTGAAGCCCAAGAACACTCAATTATCTTCCCTGAGTATGAAGAGGGATCTAAATCATCTGCAAGTTTTTAGGTCTTGGAGTAAGAATCAAAACAATAAATTGAAAGCCAAAAAACAACCAGGTAAATAAAACAAAGAAAACGAAATGAATGTATAGCAAGCTGAGAACATGCCCAGACGAAGAAACATGAGCATGTGAAAATGGGATTCAGCTCAACGCAATGGACACCCATACAATTGCTTGCATTAACAAGGAATACCGCATTTGCCAATCTGAATGGCAAAATACCCACTATTCAAAAAGAAAAAACCTCCCTACCATCACATTCACCAAGCAAATGGTTAGGAACAGCTGGAATAGATTATCAAAGGCAGCAAAGGTTATCAACTGAAATCCCAGTGTTTTCCATATCAATACAACGGTTGCGTAAAGTGTTAATTCAGGATTTTCTATAGTGGAACGAAACTTGTGAAATCAAGATGCATGAAAAATCACATCAACCTTTGAATGCAACTCTGTGGCCTTCCATCAGTTTCTTTGTCCCTCGTTCATTCAAATAAAGTAACTGACGATCATCATCATCAACCTGTCAATACATGCAACTAAATATCAGGATGTAAACATCAATTGAGAATTTCAAGCCGATGCATCAAAGGGATGAAGATGGAAAACACAAAAACATCAGAGTTAGCAGCTAAGTTTTGGTGATGTTGACAGACAGACCTCAAATCGAAAGTCAACTGAGTTCATTTCAGGATATTTCCACTTCAAAAGGCCTTCATGAGTGCGAGGAACATAAGGATCATCCCAACCCTGGCACATAAGATCATGAGTAATCTCTTGTTCACAATGGAATAACACTATAAAAAGCATTCTTTTACTGTATGATATGTGAGAGGTGCAATGTATACAGAATTTTTGGGTGTTGTGTACAAATGATATTTATTAGATCATTGACATAGGACCACAATATCAGGACACAAATGCTAAAAGTATTTAGAACAAAAATTCTCCAATGGATGAGGAGTGCAAAAAGTTCAAAAAGCCATCCTTGTCACCTGAAAAATAAGACCATCTGCATCATGTGAAAGCTTTGGAATAAATTCCTTTAGGAGCTTGGTAACAGTAGAAAGCAGCCAGAAATCCTTTCTTCTCACCTGGTAAACAATTCAAAAAAAAAAAAAACATAATTTGGTAAAATAAGAGGGGACAAGTATCATATATTGCAAACTCAATACAAAATCTTCTCATACCCTAAAAGGTTCCAGGTCATATCTATAATATGGATTTCGACTCTGGTAAATGTTATGGCGTTCATAATTCCGGGGCTCAATCACTTCTTTTTCAAGCATCTTCCATCGTTCATGAAAGGGCCGCTGCAGAAACATTTGATCATCGAAGCCTATAATTAGTAGATGGAATGAAGGAAAAGCATTTAATTAGATTGGAGGTATACAGTATACTCTGGTATGTGTTCCTGAAACAAGCACAGCATATTCATCTAAATGAATGATTCTAATTACCCAAAATACTCTTCAAACTATATCCCAGAAAATCAGTTGAAATGATTAGGAAGAGATCATTGCAAATACAAACAAACAAAATAATTAAATAGAAAATGCCATATGAGCATGTTTTTCTCCTCCTTGAACTCCTGGCAAACAAAATCAATTGTAGAGCAACTGCTGATCAATGAAAAAAGGTTATCAAATGGTTGACTAGCATACAAACAGGTTTCTCCACATTCCCAGTTATTCTTTATGAGCTGATTGGCAGCTTATATTGGTGCCCACACAGCCCTTTAACCTGCTTCCAATCACTGAAGAAATCTGAAAGAATTCTCAAACAGATCTCTTTTGTTGTTTACACTTGCACCAGCATTCAAGAGATCCAATCCAACTTGTCCAGTGCTTTCCATTTATTTTGTAAACTACTCCTATCACAAAGCTACAGCAGGGTGAAAACAATCTTTATCAGCCAGCTTCAGAGAAAAGCCTTGTATTGCAGTGCTTAGTGCTGAGTTGTTAAAAGCACGTGAAGAGAAGCCATCCCCCTTTCAAATCATCCCTAACTTTCAGGCACATAAACCTGCATCTTTATGACATTGGTTGTGAATCCCCAAAATTGCAGCCAAAGATGGGGGTGATGTTCAAGAATATACTAACCAAAGGCTTAAACAGAATGGGATAGATTGTTAAAAGTTTTCACCAATGGCACATGAATGCACTTCATGATTGCACAATTTCAATCAATTCTACACCACCAGGGACAGATCCAGAGTGGGAAAAATGGTCCACGCTACCCCACGAAATAACACCATGCACCATGTAGTAAACTTTTAGGTTTTTTGCCCCCACCAGATAAAATCTCCCGATTGCAGAAATAAATTGATGAAGTAAACATTTCCCCCTCCCCTACCCAAAACAAAATTGAAAGTCTTCAATTGCCCCTAACATCCTACAAAATTACCCCAGCTTTGACCATAAGGTTTGCCCTCATTAAATGACCAAATATTGCTCCAGTAACTTCATTTAAAATAGACAAATAAATATATAGCCCTCACAAAAAGTCTCTGATGGTTCTTTGCTTTAGGGGAGGAATGAAAACAAAAGAATAAGTGACTTTGATCTGTAAAAATAGTTTAATGTCCATAAATTTCATTGTAAATCTAACCTCTGTGACAGACACTTGGTTGATCGCCATCATATCATAGATAAGGTATCTTCTCTCCTGCTTCTGCGAGTCCGGCAAAGTATCAATAATCATCTCCCCGTCAAGTAACGTAAAGTGGTGTGTCTTATCAGCTGGACCCTTATCAAAACAAGACAAAAGCAGTCATATTGAAGATCATCTCAGCAAGATGTCAAGAACTATACAAATGAGAGTCCTAAAGAAACCATCCTAGAAGAATAAATGAGTAGATGCATACTTCATTGGTGTGTCTGCAAGGAAACCTCATCTGTACCCTTCGGAATTTAAAATCCCTATCTATCAAAAAACACCCATCCACCGTAATTAACATCATGTATCTTGTTCCATCAGCCTTCCATGTTGCATAATAATAACGCGTCCTCAACAGCAGTAAGTTGTCCCTGCATGCCGCAAAATTAAATCCTTTTCTTATTAAGTGACACCAAGAAAAAAATTAAGTTAAACTAGGCTCATTGGTATACACTATAATAACCCATGAACAAATACCATGTCCATCAATTCTTCTTTTGAAATGGGGAAAAGAAATTAATAAAATTAAGAATCATTTTCCGTCTACTGTAAAATTCAGGCTTCACTGCATTCATAATAAAGCAAACAAAAGAATAAAAAACACAAATTTCCTTCTAACAGGCACAACATATAAACAACCAATTTTGAATTAAGCAAATGGAAAGGTCTGCGTAGTTCACTTTTGCAGTTCCCACTGCCCCAGACCTCAAATGTGGAGGTCAAATATAAAGTATATGGGGCCAATGTCTTCAGACATTTCCCACCATGAGAGAGAGAGATTCAAGCCACTCCAAAGTGGACGCAAACTAAAATATATTTTATATATGATGTGTTCTAAGTTATATAAAAGCAACAGTTCAAACTCAGACAATAGTTTGCTGTCTATTTCCCCTAAATATTATTCAGGTTGTGGGAAATACAAATGACAGCAATATTCAGTTATTGATCATAATGCCAGGACTTCATTTGCTCAATAAAATCTCAGCTTCCCTTCACCATTACTATAACATTTTTAATAATTACCATTGAAGATTATCATATTCGATGGTTTTGAGTTTTTAACCTAAACCATGGCAATTTTCCATCCAGAGAGCATAAATATTAGGTTTTCTTTCATATCCTTGCATGTCTAAATCATAGCTTAAAAGATGGTGATTAGAGGCACCTCTGTTCTAAGTTATAGAGATTCTAACTCAAAAAACTGAAGCTCCTCCACCTAATATTTATATCAAAGCATAACAAAAAACACAAAATAACAATTAAAAAAAATTGAGTCTGGACCTGCTGAGAGAAACAGGGTGTGACCCAGGGAATATCGGTTTTCCTCTTCCCTGAAATTTAAGAAAAAAGTCAGTGCAAAATGAAGTCTGAATGAAGATATTTCAAGCTCAAGATTTCAAAAATTAAGAAGTTATGAACAACAATTTTTCACCCATTATCAGGATACATTCCACAATAAAATTTCAATCATTTTTTATGTGAAATAAAAAATAACTAATGGCATTTGTACATGAAACCTAGGAGGTGCAGGATGTGTGAAAAACATATTACAAGGAGAAAACTGAATTCACACTTGAACGAAATGATCAAGACAATGCATATCAGTATAAGGTAACTTGAGGAGCAAAAAGACATGGGTGCTAAACCAAATCTAAGATATCATAAAAAAAGTTCAAAGAGAGGCAAAGAAGTATTACAGGAACATTCAGCTTAAGCGTTTGGTTGCAGAACTGCCGCAGTGCATCGAGCTGGTCATTAGGTATTTCATCCCCCAAAACATCATCATTTGTCATTACAACATCCATCTCATGATTGTCCTGAAATGGTAAATGGAATGCACAAAATCTAAACAAACAGGATGCTACAATTTCGTAGGGATATTTAAGCTAAATGAGAGGCAATACATAAGAATTCATAAAGCAAAGGAAGAGGAAAAACAAAAGACGTGAACCCCCCATCAATTTGTTATAGCAATACATCACCATAAATTTCATTTCAAAAATTTTCTACGCTGCATTTTAACATGCAACATTTATGTTTGGCCGATGAAGGAAGAATAACACCAAAAGTTTAAAATAATTAACAACAAAGCTTTCCGTCTAAACTCAGCATCAGTCTCTAATGCATGCAACCACCGATCACCTTCTTGCTAGTATAAAGGTTAATGCAGAACTCGAGCATCCAATAACCAAGCCATCTTCTTCTTTTTTTAATTTCAATTGAAAAAAAAAAAAGAGTAGCTTCTCAAAAAGAAGAATATAAAAAACTCCATTTGAATCCACAAGGAAAAATTATAGGAAAAATCCAGTGAAATATTACTCATCTGAATTTTAAGCATGCAATCAAAAGTTAGGGATGCTGGCCTATCATCAGGGAGCCACTATGTTATTGTCGTGGATAAGAACCCATTGAACCAGAACCTTCTAATATCACTTGCTACAGAGCACCATATTTTAAACTGTTCAATAGCCTCGGAGTTCTTCAACCAATGAAGCAGGCATAACAGCAGTCCATCCTTCACATCATTAAAGGAAAGAAAAAGATCCCCATGCAACTTGAAATCTAAGACATGTCTCTTAACTCTAAAATGAAAGTAAAACTCATGCAAAGCAAAGAAAAATATTTGACAACAAATTCAAGAATCACTACACTTTGAATTCAATTTTACATATCATGATGCTCAGAGTCACTAGAACTAAGGCCATTCTTGTCCTAACTAGTTAACAACTCCAAATGAAAGATCAAAAACTGAGATGTAGCTGATCACAGCTGAGCATCATTACCAACAATACATCTGTCACTGTGTTGCTGCCACATTTTTATTTGACTTGAATAATAATTCGATTTTCAAATAGTTTCCACTAAAGCCAACATTTCCAAAATTAGTTCTCATGCAGAAACTGCCAGTTATAAAAAACCTCCACTACACCACCTGTTTATATCATGCCACCACAAAATATATATATATATATATGTGACAACTAGATGTTACATCAAAGAATTTGCATACATGCAGGTTCTTAGCTGAACCTCCATCATCATCGTCATCAGGCACTGCCTCGCCATTGAGATCAAATTCAGAAGACCTCTTCCATTCTGGAGTTGGTGGGCAAACAACGATTTCTGGCTTTCTTTCATGATAAAAGGAGTACAAGGCATCAATATAATCTGGTTTATATATTCCTGGAGGACGTGCTTCAGCAAATATTTTTATTGCCTGCACAATTAGCAAAGGAGGTTTCAAAAAATATAGCTTGTGGAATAAAACTAATTGAGATACACATAAAAGGAAACATTGGAAACTTACTTGAGTGACAGACATTGGTTGAGAACGCATTAGATAATGAACTATCATATATCCTGTGCGATTATGCCCATGTGTACAATGGACAAGAATATACTTCTTTGTATGTTTCTGACGCAGGAGAAATTGCATGACCTGAAAAGGTTTTATAAACGCATGATTGTTTAGTACAATATTACACTCATTTAACACAGCATGTTTAGGTATAAATGATTCATGAGAGAAGGATATGCTGCCTTTATGTGGATTGATAAATACCCCAGTTAGGTAGGGCACGGTTGCTTCTGTTTCATTGGGAATAGGGGAGAGAGAGTGACAGTTTGACTTGGTTAAAAGGAAGAATCATGATCAACAATTTCTTGTAACAAACGCACATATGAAGGTTTAGACATAGCACACATGTTCACAATCAAACTCATGCTCACATTTGAGCTTTGTGGTTCCAATATGATGCTCTATCCTAGCATTGCTGTACACAACTTGAGATTCATAACAGTGATAGCTTAATAGCATAGAAAAAACATAACACTGTGCAAACTACCGTGAGACAAAGCTAGTGGTCTGCAGAATACCAAATGTGGGAAAAGACATGCTACAAGAAGATCCAATGGAGGAAAAAGACATAGAAAACCTGAGAAGGTATTGCAAAAGAAGCATACCTCATAAACAAAGGTATTTACAGCTGTATTCTCCGGTACAGCATCACGCCCCTTGCAATATATCTGGACAATGAAAGAAAATAAGTTATTTTCAGGTAAGCTGCTCTACAGTAAAAAACAGAGACTGAAGAAAATTGTTGTCATTGCTGTCCCACCTTGACATGCTTGATACCCTCTTTCTTCAAATCTGTTGTTGAATAGTAGCGGGTAGTATTTGTCAAATCAATCACCAGACCGAGCTGAAAAATCAGTGGATAGACTTAGAATTGTTCAAGATAATATTTCCTGCCCTAGAGAGAAAAATATATTCTTCATAACTCCTTAATGTAAATCTACACTGTTAGAAACATGCACATGACCAAGGAAAAAAGTTATTTGCAATTTTAAATTGCGTGGCAATGTGACCCTGCTAAATTGTGTTTTTCCTCTAATCTAGTTCTTTTAGATTGATAATATGGCTGATTCAGATGTCGGGTTCTTATTATATTAATTGAGTGCTCATGACAGTATTATTCCCTCTCATAATAGACGAGATTTACTAGGAATCAAGGGAAGTAAAAATGACTTTCAAGTTCCAAGATACTTACTTTCCTTCCTAAAACTCTTTGTTGATGAATGACTTGTTTAAAAGAGTATCTTTGACCAGGAGGAATACAGTCATTGTAGGCTTCGCCAAGTGGAACCTTGGAAGGAACGATACAATTTATCTCCTGGCCATATGCAGGACAGTCCAACCAGCCTGCAATTATGGATAGCAAATTATTGAGTGAAAGAAATGATACTGAGATGATACAGTCACACCGTCCTTAAACTAAGGAAAGCGTAGGACAAGGTTTCACCAACATGGACCAATCAAAAGCTTAGAAATCCAGTGAATGGCTGAAAGGAGAAGGCCAGAAGACCACAACTCAGAGAACCATTCATAGATATCTTTTTATTTTCCTTTTTCCCCCTTATCTAAGGTCTTAAGCTAACAAAGACGATCCAAATCCTCCCCATACTCTGTCTCTGCAGTGAGGAACACTACCAGGCCAAATACCCATCAGCAGAACTGTTCATTAATATCAGCAAAACAAGATGACAACTGGTTTCCTAATACTTGTGGCCAAAAATAGACTTTATTGACAAAGGTCATCAACAAAGGGAATCACCATGGTAATACGAGAAAAAATTATGTTTGACTTCCAGGGAATAGCCTTTAAATTTTCGTCAGCATAATTATCTTTAATTCATCAATCTCTGATACTAAGAAGTCTGTTTCTGTAGCACTAATAATATACAAATGCAACACGGTCCTGTTATTAACCTGGTGAGGTAGGATGGAAAAGAAGGTAAGGGAGGAGATAAGGAAAGAAATGGGAGCAAAAAACAGAAGAGCAAGAAGAAAATGCAAAGATCTTTCAATAGTACAGTAATACAGTTAATTGTCAATCATCATATAAGTGACCTTTATACATAGGAGGTGCTCTTATATTGATGCCAAAACTAAACCAGATAGAAATAAAAATTCTTCAAGAATAAACGAAAGCAATCAATACTAAATATGAAAAAATGAATTCCTCAAACAATACTACTGTGATAGGAAATAAAACTATGCTACTAAGCTACCAAGTAATAAAATATCTAAGAACATCTAAAATTCTAAACAATCATGTAATTGAAAAGCTATCTTGGAAGTGGTGAATGCTACTCCACGTTCTTGCTAAACATTTTAGTTATCCGATTGGTGAAGAACTAATGATTAAGCTACTCCAAGACTCACAGCCATGGTACAACAGAACAAGAAAAAATAATTACATCTTCATATGGCCAATCCCAGACAATAGAGGATTAGCGTGTTGGCCCAAAGGGACTCACAAAAATCCTGCTGCTTATAAGTATCAAAAGAAACACATAATTTGGTGTCATAAAATATTTTTTACATTTTTTCAGTAGCAAGCAAGATCCACCAATAAGTGCAAATTTAACCAACAAACAATCAACGACGGATTAATACTCAGGAACATAGTAAGGCAGCAACGTACACCTCTAATGGATAACTCAACATATGGCAATGAAATCGGTGAACACCATTAAAAACCATCTGTAATGCAAACCACAGAAGCCATTTCTGCATAGAGTAATTAGATAAGAAACTTACCAGCAGGAAGTTTACTTTTGTCATAAGATTTATAGTGTTTGGATGGGAAAGGATGATCATGCACTGGTTGCCGAGACACATGCGCAGGTCTGTCTTCCAAATTTTCATTTCTCAAACGTTTGCGTCTTTCTTCACGCTCCTAATCAGGATGAACATAAGATCAACAGTCATGCATGAATACAGAGCACAAACAAATGCAACATAATGGCATATTAATCGTCCAAAAACGAAAAGGAAAAAAGAAAACCCAGATGTGGGATTGAGCAAGAGAGGTAAAACAGACTGTCAACTTAACCCCAAAGAAAATTAATCTAGAAATCAGTCAATAGAACGGACAGCCCAATCTCCCCTTCATTCTATTCAGATTCCACAAAAGATGTTAGCAATCAAAATACTTGAACCCCAATCAAATGGAGAGTGCCTCTGCCACAGTATTAAACAACTTCTAGGTGTTCCATCCCACAGCATTGAAAATAGTAATGATAACATGTCAATTGAGTGCTTATCTAACTTAGTTATAAGGGAATGTGCTGTGCGCACTTTATTACAAGAGAAAAGTTATTATTTTCCCTTGGGACTTGATGATCGCAAATAAGTCTTTAATTAATAAATTTACAGGTTTTGCATTCTTCTCCTCCCATCAACCAAGCTCCGAGGACTCAAATTCACATTTTAAAAACACATGAGATCCGTAAGGAAACAAAGTTTCTCCAACCTTTTGTTACAACGTGCTTGCATAATCACATTTGTATATTAGCCCCAAAAAAATGATGAATTGATTATATAAAAAGATTGCCATCTGCAATTGTTAAGACTTCCATCTACTGAGGTTGAAAAGTGATATATTCTAAGGCACAAATCCATTTTCCACTCTTAAAGTGGCACCCAGCAGAGAAGACAACAAAAAAAATATTTTTTAAATTCTGATCAATCAAAATACTTAGTCCAACTGCTACAGTATGATAAATTGGGGTCCAATGCCAAAGCTCCATGCAGCTACAGCTGCTTCAATTCCTATTTCTTGACAAACGACAATAATCACCTGGTTTGAATGACTTTTCAAATAACTGGATGGTACTTTACATGTAACAAAATTACCAAACCCGCAATCACAAAAGGAGCCCTCGTGTAAAAATGCCAAGACAAACATCACAGCAATATTTCATTCTTCCACAATAACAAAACTCAAGTAAAGTTTTCCTGATTATTCTCATTCACCAGAGCACTATATAATTTAGAACGAAAAAGCATTCTTCTAACTCAAGATACTCAGAACAAAATGCAAGAATAATTTAGAATTACCCGGCGGGCAATTTCAGCAGCAGACTCAAACCGTTCTTCGGGAGCACCGTGTTCTACTATGTTCCCTTCAAAACTATCTTCGTTATCTTCAGGCCCCGGCAAAACATTTAAATCCATGGTAACAACCATTCAACATCCACCAACCAACATTAGGCAACATGAAAAATCTAAAATCCCCTTCTTAGCAACAGCACCTACTGCTGCAAACCCGAATTAAAATAATGAATCACCAGTTGGTTCAATTATTAACATTATAAAATTAAACTAACTATCAAAAGATGAGATCGACCTAATACCTAATAAAAAAAAATAAGATACCTAAGTCCTCCAAAGAAATTAAAATTGCGTTTTCAAAATCAATTGATTGAACCCTAAATACCGAGATTAGAGGGTGAAAAAGGAATCATAGAAAGCGGGAAGTGAAGAAGAGTTCAAAACCTCACCGTTATCAAGAAATCGAAGAAAAACCCCGGTCAAAAGGAGTGCAGGTGAAGTGGCTGTGGCAGAGAGATTTTGACTCTCAGCCGATTAAAACCCTAGAATTATGAAGCGGGAGTTGTAAGCGAACGTTCTTGCTTAATTTTTTTTTGGGGTTCGAAACCCTAGACGGGAGAAAGACAGAGGTTAGGAGCTCAAATATGCAAGGAGATAAACAAATGGAAAAATAGTGAGATTATTTTATTGTTTGGTTGTTTAAAAAAAAATGGAAAAAAGAAATCAGAATACTTTTTAAAAAAAAAAAAAAGTTTTGAGAAACTAGTTCAACAGCACCTTGATTGGAGGTTTTTACAAAAATAGGATAGCGGCTAAAGCCTGGCACAAACTATCATGGTTGAAATTTATTTTTCAAAATAATACAGTTGGTGTGATCTACGTGTCCAGCCGAATTAAAATTAGAAAAAATCATTTTTATTTTTCTTTTTCTTTTTCTTTTTCTTTTCCACCTCCTTGTGGCCCTCACCCTCCCTCTCTTGATCTCTCCCTCCACCATGAAAGCGCTCTCTCTCTACAGTGATAGAACACCTCTTTCTCCTCCATTGGATCATTTCTCTCTCTTTCAATCTTTAATTTATTTTATTGATATAATAAAATTATTTTTTTTAATTATAAATTGAGTTTGTTTAGGCCCGGTTTGTTTGGTGAAAAATAATTTTTTTTTGAAAAGTTAATTTTGGAAAAGTGAATTTTAGAAAAGTGAATTATCTTCCGATATTTGATAGTGTAATGGAAAATAATTAGAAAATATTTTCTAGTGTTTGGTTATGTTATGGAAAATGAACTGGAAAATAACTTATTAATGTTTTATTTTTTTAATTTTATTAAAATAATAAGGAACAAATCTTACTGATTAAAAAGTTGAATAAGAATGAAATTGAAAAAAAAATATAATTTCATAAATTATCTCAAATAAAATAAATAATAATCAAAATAATACAGATCAAATCTATAAAAAAATTTGAAACATGAAGAAATTAAAATAATAATAATTCATATTTCATAAATTATTTCAAATAAAATAAGTAACAATCAAAAGAATGAGGACCAAATTTGATAGATAAAAAATTTCAATTAAAAAATGATAAGGGAAAAGAAAATAATAATTATAAAAATAAGGACCAAAATTAATATAAAAATTATTGAAAAACAAATATTCAAAACAAAATATATATAGCAATCAAAAGTTTG
>Ga0325405_1005391_pt1 | contig 13009 bp, 5 predicted proteins | sample PopdelMetagenome_21_FD_205663 | JGI IMG/M metagenome (GOLD analysis project Ga0325405, IMG submission 205663) | Populus deltoides microbial communities from Bellville, Georgia, United States - Xylem-Control-R2 | ecosystem: Host-associated > Plants > Phyllosphere > Stem > Wood/Secondary xylem... | reverse complement strand
TTCATGTTTGAGATCTTCAAGGTATAAATCTCAAGAACCTCAAGTTTTAGCTATAGATCTCAAACCCCCTAACATTAATGTCTTCTTAATTTTCATGTTCATAGGCTATATAGCTGATGGTTTGCATTAATCCTCTTCTGTATTGAAACATGATCTGCTTAATTATTAAACCACAAACTAGATTTAACTTTCCCTTTTTTCCTTCGATTTATGTTATGTTGAGAGAATCTGATCCGTATATTTGAATTTTAGTGTAAAGATCGACTATATGTGATCGATATGCCTCCACCCTCTGCCCTATTGGAAATACTTACGAAGTTAGGGTTCGTTTAGCATGCATGTAATAACAAATTAACAAAGCCACTTTTTCAGGCCAGGTTAAGGAAGAATTTAATTTATATTACAAAAATATCTTTTCATGCTTATTGAGTCTACACACACACACACACACACACACACACACACTGGATGTTTTCACAGTTTTCTTTATAATTCTCCTCCTATTTATATTTATCTCATGTCTTCACAGTACACTTTTATGGAATCAGTATCTTATTTCATTTCACATTCATCAAAAATAGTAAGAAGAAAAAAAAACGGGATCCCTTTATCTATTAATAAATATGTAGTTGATTTTTGGTCACTGGCATCTCTTTTGAATAAACATAAAATACCCAGAGATCATCTTTCGGCTGGATAAAACCACCTCGGCCTCTGGAATAATTAACCTGAAGACATGCCACCGTTTGGTCCTCCCTAGACAAGCTCGTCGATCAGGCCATGGGACCGAACGAGCAAAAAGTCGAGTCGAGAACATAGTACAGTATAAATTTTAGGTCGTAAATGTTGTTTTGCTGGCCCACATGAGTAGATGCCAATTTTCAAAGGAAATTATAACCCCCTCATTCCTTGCGCAGCATCTTTTGTAGAAGCCTAGGGTATCCATCAGGCTACAACACCAAACAATCGAACACTTAACTGTCTTCTTCTGGACTCCCGAAGTACAAATTATACACAAATCTACTCTTAGGAGCCGCAAGAGAGGAAAACTGTATCTTCACCTAAGAAAAACCCTAGAAAGTTTACACCTTTCTTTCTAGAGGTTCAGACAGAGGACAAATTGTGTGTCCCCACGCCATATACAGCTTTCAAACGTAAGTGCCCAAAGCTAGGCATGTGAGAAGAGAATATTGTAATAGAAAGGAAGGAAGAAAATTTTTGTTTCGTGTTTCCGAATTTTTTTTTGTAATTATGTACGTGATAAATGTGCACCAAGTTTCGTGTGCTCGATCGATAGTGGGACTTAGAAATTAATGGATCCCATGACATGATATATTTGTCGTGCTAGTACGTATGAGTTAGGAGTTAATTTAGCTATATATATATATATATATATAGCTAGAGGAAGAAGTGATTGTTATCATTATATATATAGCTACACGATTTATGTATTTAATTTCCTCAATTTTTAAATCTTCTTACTTCACCACTGATCGATAGAATTTGAGCCTAAGATTTACAAAATTAAAAATTTTAAACTTTAACCACTAAAGTTTCTTTCTATGCTAAAGAACATTTATACTTGCCCAATTTACAAAAAGCCAAATACATTTATATCATGCCTCCGTTTAGATATATACGTACGCAAGCATCATGATTTTTTTTTTTTACAATGATAATGACATGCATTATAGAGAAATTATTCCAATATTCATATATTATAAGTTATTTTTAAAGTTTAGTATGGTTATTGAGTACTAGATTATTGACTTGCAATATGCTACGGGTCTGGTTAAGATTTTATTGAATGTAAAAAGAAATATTTAGATGTTATTAATTTATTTTTTTATGTGAATGATGTGATTAAAAAAACCCAATGTTGAATGATGTGATTAAAAAAAATCAATTTTTTTAAAAAATAAAAACAACCCGAGTCAATTCTTCAAATCCATGATCATGATCATAAAACCAAGATAACTTTATAGAAAAAAAAAATAACCTGATTTAGCTCAGGTTAGCCTACTAAATCCATAACTCTGATCATGAGATTAATATAACCTTATAAATAACAAATCAAAATAAATTATTAATCTTAATTACCAATCGATCATGTCAGAACCAATATTGAACAATGAGATTTGTAAAAAGTTTAAGTAATAAAAAAAAAAAATAAGCCAAGTCGCGACCTAGGTTAACTTTTTTAATATTATTCTCAGGTTATGAGACTAGGATAATCTAATAAAAAAATAAAATAATGAAGCCTAATTCTCAATCAAACACGATATTAAATAATGAAATTCAGAAAAATTCAATAAAAAAATTGAGTCAATCGGGTTAACCCGTCAAACTCGCAACTTAAGTTAGAAGAAAGGGGTAACTCAATAAAAAAAATAAATTCAATGTTGAATGACCTGTGATTCGGGTCACGAGACCAAGATAATCTCTTAGAAAAAAATATAAAAAAATAACTTGATTTAACCGGGATAAAATTAACAAAACCTACAACCTTGATCATGAGATCAAGATATTCTCATAGAAAGTAAGTCAAAATAGATTATGAAACTCAATTCTCAACAGACTCAATGTTGAATAATAAAATTAAAAAAAACTTAAATAAATAAAAAGGACACAAATAATGATCCGAGTCAACTCGAGGTAACCTAATAAGCATCATTCTTGGGTCATGGGGTTGGAATAACCTAATAGAAAGCAAACAAAAAAAATCATGAAGTTTAATCCTCAATCAACCCAATATTAAATGATAAAATTAAAAAAAAGTTGATTAAAAAAAACCTGAGTCAACTAAGTTAATCCACCAAACCTATAACTCATGTCATGAGAGTGAGAGAATCTAATAAAATAAATAAATTTAATATTAAAAGATAAAAAAAAATTGATTAAGGAAAAAATTATTCTAATGAGTAGTGTTTTGTGAGGAGAAATACAATATAATATCTCTTTTAGTGTTTTTTTTATTACAGTAAATTCTTTTAGTGTAATCTGGGCGAGGCGCGTGTAAGCTCGGTTTGTTCTTGGTGGAAGTACATAAAAGCCATCGATACCAATGTTATATTATCCTTAGAATTGCTAAAATAAGTTTTCAATTTATTTTTATATATTTAATTATATTAATTTAATGTCTAAATAAGTCACATATTGATGTAATTAAAAATGCATCTTTTATTAATAAGATAAGTAGCTTAATACAAGAAGTCTTTATATGTATAATTGTATAATTATATCCTTGATTTTAGTTAATACATCCAAAAGAGGATAGCTCATATAAAAACAAAAATCAGGAGTTATATGAAATTCACCTGAAAAGATTTAGTTGAATTAAAAGCTTTATATAAAAAAAACTATATATTATATCTTAAAATCTCTTAAGATAAAACATGTATTATTATAATTTGAGATTTATTTTAAATATGTTTATTTGTGATGTAGTAATTAAAAATATATAAAAAGAACAAATGCTAATTAATTTGTATACTAATCTCTATTTCAAATAATCTTAATTTTAATAATGCGCTCCCTGCTAACATGTTGGTTGTTATGATTTTATTTTATTTTATTTTTTCAGCCTGCAATGCTTCGTGGCATCCTTGGATCCAAGTTTTTTTGTGGCTGGGCGGAATTCGTGAAAGTTTCAGTGGAGCTTCCCACTCCATTATCCTTCGAGCGGACGGGCAAGCAGACAAAGCTTAGTTTTCTTATAATAATGTCACCATTGCTTTGAAGGTTGTTGTGCACGTCGTGGAGGGTCCAATGCCGAACCCACTAGGCATTAGTCATGCCCTCGGCTATAGTCAACTTCAACAGTGCATGCTTTCATGGCATCTTGTCTTCCATCAGAGACGGCTAGGAGAAACCGAGTAGCAGTTACAACTTGATTTTCCAGTTGAACTCGGGAACATATGTTCAGGAGGTTGCCTCCTGCTGTTCTAGATAATGTAATGAGAGATGAAGAAGTTTGATTGTACTATTATATTGTAAGCCACCTTGTTCTATTTCCTTGAAACTACTCAATCTGAATATTTTATTGGATATAATCATATTTTGACGTCTTGAGAACAAGTCCAGAGGTCGGGCAGAAGCTAGGAATAGTTTTGTATCTTCTGCAGAGAAGGTTTGAAATGTCCAGCAAGAAATCTTATTAGTATAAATTTATAAAATAAATAAATTGACCTCAGAATAGTTTAATGGAAACCAATACAAGTTGAAAAATGCCGGAACTTTCCTCCAAACTTTGAGCTTTATCTTCTTTCTCTTTTTTTTTCAGGTTTCTTCCTATCTAAGAAATTACTAGGGGGATTTTAAAGTCTGAATAAAATTATTATGTGAATTGTGTTTAGAATCTGCTGAAATTCTCCGAAGAAATACATGGAAACAGAATTAAGGCTCATCGGAGACCAAATACAGGAAAATGCAGGAACCTCTGACGATCATGTCACTAGCATCACGGAGGCAGACAGGCAATGGCTAAAATCAGTGGAAACAAAGACTAAGCTATTGCCAAAATTGTTAAACAATTCAGCCGGCAAGAGCTCTTGTTGCATCTTTAGAGTGCCTCAAAGCCTCTTCGAGATTAACAAGATGGCCTATCAGCCCCATATTGTCTCCATTGGTCCTTACCACCATGGCAAAGTGCATCTCAAGATGATCGAAGAACACAAATGGCGGTTTCTTGGTGGTGTTCTTGCTCGAACACAGCAACATGGTATTGGAATCAACGACTTCTTCAAAACCATAGCACCGATTGAGGAGAAGATAAGAGATTGTTACTCTGAGACTATTGAATGTAGCAGACAAGAATTCATTGAGATGATGGTGCTCGATGGATGTTTCATTATTGAGCTCTTCTGCATCGTTGGACGGATAGTGCAAACAGATATTGATGACCCTATATTCAATATGACACGGATGTTTTTCTTTATCATGCGTGATCTTCTCAGGTTAGAGAATCAAATTCCCTTCTTTGTTCTTGAAACACTGTTCGAGACCTCAATCTTATCTTCAAGAAAACAAAATGTTTCATCCCTTGCGGAACTAGCCTTGGAATTCTTTGATTATGCTGCTCAAAGACCTCCTGAAGTCCTAACAAGGTATAAAGACATTAGGGGGAAGCATTTACTAGATTTGTTTCGCTCGACTATCATCCCTTCATCCCAAGAAGTGCCTAGAAAGATCAGTCCATTCCTTCAATTGATTCAATCTGCCAAGAAGCTCCATCAAGCTGGAATAAAGTTCAAGCCAAGGGAGACTGACAGCTTCTTGGACATCGAATTCAGCAATGGAGTCCTTGAAATCCCACTTTTAACAGTAGATGATTTCACCACGTCTGTCATACTCAATTGTGTTGCATTTGAACAATGCTATAACCATTGCTCAAACCACATTACAAGTTATGTTACCTTCATGGGCTGCCTCATCAACGCCCCTAGTGATGCGGGGTTTTTATGTGATTACAAAATAGTTGAGAATTACTTCGGAACCGACGAGGAAGTTTCTCGTTTCTTTAATAATGTTGGCAAGGATGTTACTTTTGATATTCAGAGGAGTTACCTGTCAAAAGTGTTTGAGGATGTCAACGAGCACTACAGCAACAATTGGCATGTTAGATGGGCTGGGTTCATGCATACTTATTTTGACACCCCATGGTCCTTCATATCAGCTTTAGCTGCAATTGTTCTACTCATCCTCACTATGATACAGGCCTTCTTTGCTTTCTATGGATATTTCCGTCCTCCTAAACAATAATTACATCCTGCTGTTCTATCTTGCAAATTGTATAATTGGAATGCACTGAAGGATGAAAAACCATTCTCCTTGCAACTCTTTGCTGTTTTACCAAAACTCTGTTGTCTGCAGTCCCAAGTAATGATAGTTTTCGTGAAGCTTGATGACAGTTGTACATTAGGCTTTTGCTTGCTCAGAATCATTTTTCTGCGCCTAATTTGACGAAGGAAAAGGCAGCCAACGGATGAAGACTAGGTAACTTTGTTGCAATGAGTGCTCAAAAAATTGTTGTTGTTCAATGATTATTTTGAAAATCTCATATTGATTAATGGAGAAGTCAATATAATTATCTTTGTTTGGTTAATTGTATTAAGTTTGACAAAATAAATTTAGTGTTAGAACCATATCATCTCTAATTTGAATTTAAAATTCTTAACTCCTTTGAAAATTAATTAATATTTTATTACCATAAGATTATTAATTTTTCATCACACAAATTAATTCAAACATACGTATATATTACATCCAATAAAATGTTTATAAAGTCGTTTTTCAATTAAAAATGAGGAAAAAAGAATAAAGGATCAAGATCTATAAATGAAAAAAAAAAAGATTGTTGAATATATAATTAAAACATTGATTTTGTAAAAATATCATGCTTATTATTATTATTATTTAAAAAAAAAAAGCGCTCGGTTGAATGACAATAGTGTGTATATAAATACTAAATAGCTATCATTAAACTCCTATGCCAAAATAAACTTTTGAAAAATTTACGAGCCCTTTAAATTTATTTCTCAAACTTCTTTTTGTCAAATATCTTAGCAAAAAATCTTAACATGAAATCTTACTTGATTTGAACAAAAATAATCATCAAAAGATGTTTTAAGAAGAATTTTTGTTTAAAGTTTTGGCTTAAAAATTCTCTATTATCATACTTTATTTAAAAAAAATCCAAGAAAATTAAAGAATTAATTCATACTTAGACATTATAAAAATGGTTGATATAACATATCCCACATAATGTTAAAAACTAACGTTCTCATGTTCTTAGATTCTTAAGATTATGAATCTCAAGAGTGTACATTTTTCACTCTCAGAGTTTGTATTGTGGAATAAAAAATCTCCTACCATGGAGTTTTAAACATGATCATGCTTTGTTTTTTGAAACCACAACTTTACCGGCTGTATTTGGGGTTGTGTTTATACTATAATTCAATAAAATTTGAACTCTGATTTTGCTTAAAATTATTATTATTATTATTATTATATATATATATAAATTATTTTAATCTCTTGATATAAAAAATAATTTCAATAAAACTAAAAAAAAATCTATAGTTTACTTTCGGATAATATTAGTGATGCAAGGAATGACAATGTAAAATGCTTTGTAGGATGTTAGATTTGTGGGTTTGAACTTTGAAGAAGGTTTGTACAATAAACCGATGAAGAAAGCTTTATATATAAAGTGTCAAGTCATCGAGGCATTCAACAAATGCCTACCGCTGGAACGTTTTATTGTTTTGTGAAGGAGTGCTTGCTTTCAACTAGTATTGGTTTGGCAACAAGTAAGCCAGTCCGCCTGAACTTGGAGCGAAGGCAGGCGAGTGATACCTCGACATTATCCTTTTCAAGCAAATCAATGATGTATTCTGCCCTGCTTTTCTACAGAACCTATTCCTTTGTAATTCCTTCATTTATAGCTGTGTTTTTCATCAGCATTTTGAACATATTTAACTTGCAGCGAGCGTTAAGATTGGAAACTTTCTAATGAAAGCACTTGGGACATGCAAAGTTACTGGAGCAAGTATGGTGCGTAAAAATATTGAGACGTTGCGAGAAACTAAGATTAGAACTCCAGATTGTTCTAGGAAAATCAGAATATAATTGATGATGTCAATTCTTATGATGAAACAAGAACTGTTATTAGCAAAACTGTTTACTTACATAATACATTTGAACACTAAAGAACCCAAAATTCTTACAAACACATGATATTCAATGGGCATTCTCTCATTCACTTAACCAGAGATTTCAATAGCCTTGACACCGTCACCAGGTTTCTTGAGCTCCTTTTTAGGCACAGTCACAGTAAGAACTCCGTTTTCCATAGAAGCCTTGGCCTGATCCATTTTCGCATCCTCGGGGAGCCTAAACCTCCTCAAGAACTCGCCACTGCTTCGCTCCACCCTATGCCATGTATCGTTCTTGTCTTCCTTCTCTACATTCCTTTCTCCGCTAATTTGAAGCACCCTGTCATCCTCAACTTCGACCTTCACTTCCTCTTTTTTAAGCCCTGGAAGATCTGCCTTGAAGACATGGGCTTCTGGTGTCTCTTTCCAATCCACACGGGTGTTTACAATAGCTGAATTTTCACGAGAAAGGAGAGAATTTGAGGTGGAAGTGAAAGGAGAAAAGACCTTGAACGGATCCCAAATGTCAAAAGAAGAGAATGGATCGAAAATGCTACTGCCTCGGTGGTTGTCAAAGAAGCTTGGAATCATTTCCATCTTTTCCAGAAAATCTTGTAGCTAGATGGGTTGCTGTTAATCACCTGACTGGTTCCTTGTTCTTGATTTCTCGATGTCTTGCGAGAGGCGACACGGATTGGTATTTATAATAAGTAAACGAGCCATCTGGTACATTCTGGACGGTCGACTTGGACCCTGTTTCTGGAACATTCTGGGTCCACACCCAGATTTTAATTTGAGAAATTGAGGAACTTACTCGAAAGTTCCTGTTTCTTTGTGGCTGTAGATTTAAAATGAGGGCCGATTGGGCTGGAATATATAATGGGCCTAAGCCTTGGTTTCGTGTTTTGCTTTTGGGCTTTGTAATGTTTGATTTCCCTTTTTATACAACAGATGATTTTTCTTTTGTATCAGTTTAATATGGATTCCGTTTTAAGATCCCAGTAAAAAATTTCATTAAGTTGTTTATGGGTTGGGAAAGCTCTTGGTGAAGACAACCCATGGATCATTGTAAATAAAATTCAATAGTAACTTTGAAAAGCTTAAAAAATTGTAAAAATAATTTCATTAAGTTGTTTATGGGCCTAAGCCTTAGTTTCGTATTTTTTTCATATTTTTTAATATATTAATATTAAAAATAAATTTTAAAAAATAAAAACTATATAATTTTAATATATTTCTAAACAAAAACTATCTAAAAAAGCAACTTCTACTCCTATTTTATACCACACTTGAAATATGTGAGTCTATTTGAAAGTATGGGTACGGTTGCTTTTCAAAATGTTTCTCACTCAGAAATATATCAAAATAATATTTTTTTTTATTTTTTAAAAATTATTTTTGATATGAATGCATCAAACTGATTTAAAAACACTAAAAAATATTAATTTGAAGTAAATAAAAAAATATAAAAAATTTAATTTATTTTTAAAATACTTTTGAAATGAAAAAAAAAATTATGTATCTCATTTTGAAATTATTGACCATTAATTTACAATGTATATGGTATCGTTTTCAGCTCATTCACTTAAGAAATTATGGGTCACCTTCAACTCTAATTTCCAAAAGAAAATAACAAAACTAAACAGCCAAGAAAGATGGGACGATGCATTTTGGCACAGGGCCAAAAGCCAAACTACTCGCCTTCCTAGGAATTACTTGCACGCACCCACTTCTTCCTATCCTACAGCCTTCTTGCGCATGAGCTCAATTCTCTGGAAAAAATATTTCAAATTCCGGTTGCACATACCATCTTAACACAGACAGACTTCAATGGCAACATTAGGGTGCAATGACACTGATGCGAAGAAAACTGAAGTCGAAAGCTTGCAGGTTCTTAGACCTGTTGGTTCCCAAGGCGGAGGAACTGAAGGACTTCCTTATCTGTACCATCGACCAATGCACAAAGGTCTAGCAAAGGCAGATGATGATTATGTCACCGAGGCATTCAAACAACTTCCTATGCCAGATCAAGAGAAACTTATAGAAGAACTTTCTAGCCAGCTTCATCAAGATGTTATGGTTGAAAAGTTGTTCGACGAGAGTGAAGAAGCTTATAGACTAAGATGTTTCGCAGAGCTGCATATGAAGCTTCCATCGGATAGCCGCCAAGGTTTCAATAACGAATTTCGCCGGAGATACTATTCAATCAGAGGTTCTTCTTTACAGTCCCTACATTGATGCTTGGTGTTTGGTTATTGTTACCAAAGTCAAAGCCCAAAATCATTTTATTTTTTTTGGAAATTGATTATTAGCTCCAATTAGCAACAGAGAATAACAATCCAGAATTTTTAAAATCAATTATGCACTAGTATCGTTTTAATTAAATAATGCTTTTTTTAATGTTAAAAACACTTAAGAATTAACAATATTTAATAATTTTCTCCAACTGCAGATTCATAAACTTACAAATCGAGGTGTTTTGCAGGGTTGCCATTGAAGCTTCCCTTTAATAGCTACAATAGATTCGAGAATAATTACAATCAGTGTTATCCTTGCAATACTATAGGCACACAAGTTTCTGGGATATGTGAAGGATTTGGTCAGCAGATCGTTCAACAGATTTTTGAAGGTATAGTCGGTGGAAGTGAAGAGTCTTCTTTAACACTGGAGTTCTTCAAGGTGAAAACCCTGGATTTGCGAGGAGCAAACGAAGTGGGAACCGGTACGACTTCTACAACCACTCGGTAAAAATAGCAGGCTATGGAAGGACGTTACAAATTTGATCGTGGCAATCAAATAGATATGGTAGCTTTGGTGAGAATCCGAAACTGTACTTTTGATGTTTCTCCTGAGGTCTTTTGTTGCTCTTATGAAGCCTTCAGGATGATTTTGATTCTATCTGTATGAAGTAATACCTATGAACTACTAATTATTGTAAGACGTGATATATTTATTGTAACACAGGATGAGATTTTAATGCTATGATAAATTTGTGATTATAGCGTTGGCTTGATGGGGTTTGGATTTGCAGTTAAGAGAGCCTTCCTCTGTCGCCAGAATTAATGATCTTTCAGAGGCACTCTATGTTGAAGTTCAAGGCGATAAAGAAAGTATAAAAATATATTGTAAAGAAACTTCACAGGATTGTTGAAAGAAGTTCTCTGATTTTGAGGGTTATATTATTATCTGAAAGCCGAAATTTGAACTCGTGACAGGTAGTTAAAACTCTGATAGTATAGGACTAATTCCTACGAAGACAAGATGCCCAGATGGTGTCTTTAATTTGAAACCAGGCCAAAACTCAAGGTACTAAACCTAGTACAGGACTCAAACTCACCACAATACTTGGCATACAATGATATTTTGCAGACAAACGAGGCCGGCATTTGTCTTCCTTAAGGCGTTCTCTCGTGATGCATTACAGGAAGAGGACAAAAGACGTGAATGTAAGGTAGAAAAGAAAATACCAACAGCATTATTGCCATAACCTTTTGGGCGAATGGCTAAGAACATATGAGAATCACGAAAACAGTAAACTAACAAAAAGAAAAGGATTAGCAAAACTGTTATGTTACATTCATAATAGATTGAATCCTTTGTGCACACTGACAGTAACAGAGAACTTCCAACCACTTATAAAAACACAAAAGACGAACAATTCTTACAAACACATAATATCCAATAGGCATTCTCTCATTCAGTTAACTAGAGATGTCAATCGCCTTGACTTCAGGTTTCTTGACTTTCTCTTTAGGTACAGTGACAGTAAGAACCCCGTTCTCCATTGAAGCCTTGACCTGATCCATTTTCGCATTCTCAGGTAGCCTGAACCTTCTCAAGAACTTGCCACAGCTACGCTCCACACGATGCCATGTATCGTTCTTGTCTTCCTTCTCCACATTCCTCTCTCCGCTGATCTGAAGCACTCTGTCATCTTCGATTTCGATCTTCACTTCCTCTTTTTTTAGCCCCGGAAGATCAGCCTTGAATACATGGGCTTCTGGGGTCTCTTTCCAATCAATGCAGGTGTTGACAAAGGCTGAGTTTTCACGAGAGATGAGTGAATTAGGGGAAGTGAAAAGGAAGTCTTTGAGTGGATCCCAAACGTCGAATGCAGAGACTGGGTCGAAAATGCTGTTGGCTCGTCGGTTGTAAAGGAAGCTTGAAATCGTTGCCATCTTTTACTTCTTTTTTCAGAGAATTAATCTTCGTTTACTTGCTGCTAATGTTTTGATTTCTTCTATTTTTTTGTGCTAGAGGCGGGACAGGTCGAGTATTTATATGTAAAGGAGGCATCTAGTTTCTTCTGGACGATCGAGTAGTACGCTGAACCAGGAAGATTCAGGGTCCAACCAACATCGGATAAGATTGAAGAACTTTCTCGTAAATTCCTGAGTCCTCGGTTGTGAATTGAAAGTGTGTGGATTTGATATTCAATTGGGTTTGACTTTTTAATGGGCGGAGGCCTTTGTTTTCTTATTTTTCTCAAGGCCCAGTCTACTGTTATAATTGTTTTCCTTACCGTATTTTCACTTTAACTCCTTAAGAGATTTTTAGAGCACATTTATTTTTATATTTTAAAATTTTTTAAAATAATTAATTTTTTTTATTTTTTCTTCAAATTAATTTTTTATATGTTTTAAAATTATTTTTATATTTTGATGATAAAAATTATTTTTTAAAAATATATATAATAATATTTTAATATATTTTCAAACGACGAGTTTTTAACAGGGAAGGTCTTGTAAACGAATATAAGACATGAATCATGAAAATAAGAATTTAATGTATAGACATCTGATTGAAAAGTACTTAGATAATAGATATTTCACATCGAAAGTGAACATTAATAGCTAGGGTTTTATAAATAATATTGGTCGCTGACCTGTTATACGTGATTTGGAGCGTCAGGCTCAAAAGTAAGCTCGCATCACTAAAATAAAACCGTAAAAATAATAAGGCTCAAAGCTAACAATATACGACAAGTTAAATCAGGCTATTATCTTGAATTAAAAATATTATAGGTGGAAAATGTCATTAAATATCAACTTAATGATCCATGAATTTGAAAACAGCTTAATTGAGTGCAAGAAAATAAATAATTTCATCCTCTATTCATGTAAATAAAAATATATATAATGATTGATAATAACGTGTAAAAGTTGATATGATTTTTATTTTTAAATACTATTTTTATTTCTTAAAATTACTTATATCATATCAATTTTAATATGATTGTCAATCAATACATGCATGTTTTGATTTTCATGGATAGAGTATGGGGTAACTAGCTTAAATTACATTCTAGCACTTGAATAGTCAGTGGAGAATGATTACAAGCTTGAATTCCAATG
>Ga0325405_1005390_pt1 | contig 13010 bp, 6 predicted proteins | sample PopdelMetagenome_21_FD_205663 | JGI IMG/M metagenome (GOLD analysis project Ga0325405, IMG submission 205663) | Populus deltoides microbial communities from Bellville, Georgia, United States - Xylem-Control-R2 | ecosystem: Host-associated > Plants > Phyllosphere > Stem > Wood/Secondary xylem... | reverse complement strand
TTTTAAAAATAAAAAAATAATATTATTTTAAAACAAAATTTTTTTAAAAAAATTAACCATTACCGCACTTCCAAATACAAAAATACATCCCTTTTAAACACCATACCCTCCACTTAGTGAGAATTGATGTGAAAGAATAACTAAAATTGACAAGCACTGAAAAACAATAGTGTCCAAGGAAAGCAGATCCATGTTTTGGCCACGAACAGAGGAGACATCTAAATTTAGCTCCAAGGTAAGGATTGCAAACACTAGAGCCTCTCGAAGGTCAAAAACTCATCCCCACACTTTTCTCTCTCCTTTAAAAAAAAAAAAACCCAACACCATCGCAACACGGTTTTGACTCTTGAACAACCTTATTTACTTTATTAAAAATAAAAAAACGAGAAAAAATCAAAATAAAAAAATTAGACAAAAACACAAACACAGAACAGAACCCATTCTCTCTCTCCCTCTCCCTCCCCTTCTTGATCCATTAAAGGTAGAAGAAGAAGAAGAAAATCTTGCAAAAGGAGAAAACCCATTAGAGCTGTATCGATGTATTGTTGCGTGTAAATAGGTATAGAAACCCATTTTTTATTGTTATAATAATAGCTGCTGCTGCTGCTGCTGAATCTCCAATGCGGTCTTTGAAAGGACCACAAACAAGGGAAGGAGAAAGAGAAATAGAAAGCAGGATAAGAGATAACAGCAACAACATTACAGGAACCCAGAAGGGGAATCTTATCTGTGATAGGTGTGGATCTGATGGTGAGTTGGGTATTGTTGGAACAAGCGCGGAAGGAGCTAGAACTTGTTGCCTTTGCTAGGTTTGTGCTGGTGAGGCTGCATAGAAAAGGAATATGCAGCTTCACATCTCGCGTAGCATGAGAAGCATCACTATATCTTCTAGCAGCAACAATGGGTTTATTGACTTAATGAAGATCAAAGTCGCAGCTCGCCATATCTCTTATAGAACCCTTTTTCATACTATACTCATTCTCGCTTTTTTGTTACCTTTTGTATTCATTCTCACTGCTTTGGTTACCCTTGAAGGAGTCAACAAGTGTTCCTCATTTGGTGAGTTTTTTTTTTTTTGGCTTTTACTTGTTTTCAAGGATTTTTGTGTTCAAGTGTCTGGGCTTTTTTTTGGTTATTTTGATTGTGATTGTTTCTTCATGTGGTGGATGGATCTTCATTTGATTTGGGTTGTGATTGCTTTCTAATTTCATGATCTTGTTATTGTTTGTATGTATGCATTTGGCTGTGAGGTGTTTGGATCCTGATTTGATTTGGGGTTCGGTTGTTTTTCACATGTGATGCATTCGTGTCTTGTGTTAATCACATTTTGTTACATCTATGCATATTTTTCATGAATGTGCCTTATGTTTGTTTCGAACATTGATGGTTAATATTTTCAATTTGCTTACCTCTTTTTTCTGCAATACGAATACCTTGTTCTCTCCGCTCATATACATGTTTAAATACACTCACGGATGGTATTCATTTGATTATGATTTTCGCATTTGTGATTGATATCAAGGGTGATGGATCTAATTCTGATTTAATAGCTCATTATATTTGTTGGCATATAAATTTCTTGCAGCCGAACGTATTTTCAGCTGTTTAACTCGGCTCCGGATTTCTTGATCTAGCATGATTAATTCATGGGTTTTTCCAATTCCAGTTATTTTTCATGCATGTTCGCACGCTTCTAATAACCAATGAGGCTTTGAACTTGTAAATTTATTGGGGATAGATTTCAATTCATTAATTTATGAATTCTGGGAGATTATTATTGTTTATTGTTTATGATAAAGATGAGCTAAATAAAGATTTGATGGAGTCTTGATTAATAGCAATTCACTGATACTTCAAACTGAAGCAGACTTCTAAAAAACATAAAGTCACAATTTTAGATTAATTATTTGGTTCTTCTGGCTGTTTCATTTTTTTAATCCTTTGTTTTTTGTGAAATTTGTTTATCGTGTTTATAATTCAAATTACTGAAATGTTACAGAGCAATCTGGATCTGCTTTTAGATGTCTATACTTATTGGATCAGGGTCTAGGATCACAATTTCATGATGCTGCTTCTGTGTTTGTGCGGATGCTTAATTCTTGTTCTTGCTTTGCTTTTGCACCGCAGATTGTTTAGGTAGACGGTTAGGACCAAGGCTTCTTGGTAGAGTAGATGATTCAGGGGTAAGTAAGCCTTTTCCTTCATCCTTACTGTTTCAGATTAAGATATTACCTACTCTCCTACCTTTTGTTAATGGTGTTATTACAAGTTGAATACTTATGCTGGTGGTAATGATGTAACAGAGGCTCGTTAAAGACTTTTACAAGATACTCAATCAAGTTAAAAACGAGGAAATCCCAGATGGTGTAAAGCTCCCAGCTTCTTTTAGCCACCTAGTTTCTGAAATGAAGAACAATCAGTATGATGCAAGGACATTTGCATTCATGTTGAGGGCTATGGTACGTGTCAAGTTACTCAAACAGACATAATTAATTTAAGATGTGGTTCGTTTCCTTATTCTTAACTTATTGGGAGGAGAGCAGGGTTGAAAAGTAGGTTTTAGCTTCATGGATCCATACTTGTTTCTGCATCTTTCGTTTTGTTTCAAACTAGTTATATCCCTCAATGAGGGTTGAATCTATTACCAAGTATTAGACAGGAATTATATTTGAACTTTTTTTGTTCATGCTCATGTTCTTGTTTTCTGGTAATAGTAATCTTAACATTTGGGAGTTTTTAACTGGAGAAATATATGAAATTTGGGTGACACATCTTATTAGTAGTTATTATGATTTTTTGTTTGCCTGCAAAAGAAAGAAAAGGGATTCCAAAAAGAGGGGTATAAAATATATAATACTTGAAATCTTGTCCCTGTGTATTCTATCAAATAATGATTTGCTGGAAGGGATCTCTGCACGGTTCTCTGAACGATTGCTATTAAATTATTGTATGCTAAAATGTCATGGACAACTGGAGAAGATCTAAAAGAATTAGAGCTATTGCTATTCAATTATTGCTTGCTGAAAAATGAATTATCAGTTTCATCCACCAATACCTTGTTTAATGTCTTGACTGAAAAAGAGTAATTAGAAATGAAATGCCAATTCAATCTATCTTGAACAATTTAGCTGATTCTAATTCCCACTTATAGAAGACTATTCTAAACCTAAAAAATTCCATTGGATGATGGATTTCAAGTAGATATGTGTATGCCCTACTCCAGGTCTGATCTCTTCAATTGTAGGCTACAGATCACTAATTCTATCTTTGAACTTACACTTGATTGCCAATCAATCAGCTTTTTTCATTAACAATGTGATAAAGGAGGTGACCCTAGTTTTGAGACCTTTCATGCCATGTCTGATACTGCTTTTATATCAACCATTGTTGTTGCTTATTTTTTGCATGACATTCTCCTTGATGAGTGTCTGATATTGAGTTTTGATTTATTGTTTGCTTGGCATCTTGGTCAGGTTGACACAGGATTGTTCACAGGACGTCTTGTTGCATTTCTATTCTCTAGGTTGTTCTGTTGTGAGAATCTTCTATTGTTGTGAGGCTTTAATTATTTTTTGACTGTGGAGATACCATTAATTGTTTATTGATGATGTGCTCTTAGAATTAGTTCGTTGGAAAAAGAAGAGTGACACAAATTCTTGACCCTTAACTCATGACCTGCTGACATGGATGAGTAAATTCTATCAATTTTTTATATAGGCAAGGCTATATGTTAGAGGTTGGATCCTACTATTTAAAAATGAAAGATAAAACATTATTATAATATTGTTGTTATATCAGAAGTACTTTTTGTGGAAGAAGGAAAAATTAAGAAGAGCAAAAATGAATTGACATACTTACTGATTCGTTATATGAACCAATGAAAGAAAAAGTCCAACATGTTATTTTTGTAATTATTACTGTATTTTCTTTTTCTAGGTCTTTATCCTTTTATTTGATTAATTTTTAATTCAATATGAGTACGATGTTGGTGTGGGTCAAGAGTTGGAGTCAAGAGTTTGGGTCACTCCTGGTTTGCAGCCTCCTTTAATGGTCATGATCCCTTTCACGCACAAATACATATTTTTAAATTAAGTTATTTTGTGGGCTAACTTGCTATTAATATGACTTTTCATTATTCAATATTTAGATTGAATTATTCTACTCAACTTTGATAGAGCTCAAATGGTGCAGTCATGGTACTAATACGCTTGTATGTTTTAAGTTTGGATCCTTTAACTGCACACGTTCATGCTACTCTGTGTCATTGAAGTGGGATGTGAAATTTGTATTTGCTTTCTTTTGTTATGTCTTTGATTGATCCATCGATTTCATTTTCGTTCTCTTTTCTTGTATCCTTTATCCACATATATGCATAAATTCATATGTAGAGAGAGGGCATTTACCCATGCCACTCCATAGAAAATAAGAAATAAAAATATGCTGGGTTGTTAAGAAATATTTTCAACTAATGTCATTCTTTTTTTTTTTTTAATCTTTCACAGATGGAAAAATTGGAAAGAGAAATTAGGGAATCTAAATTTGCAGAGCTGATGAACAAACACTTTGCTGCAAGTTCCATCCCTAAAAGCATCTACTGTCTCTCTCTACGTCTGACTGATGAATATTCCTCCAATGCTCATGCACGTAAACAATTACCTTCTCCAGAGTTCCTTCCTCTGCTCTCTGACAACTCTTACCACCACTTTGTCCTCTCAACTGATAACATTTTGGCTGCCTCGGTTGTTGTCACTTCTACCATCCAGTCATCTTTAAAGCCTGACAACATAGTTTTTCACATCATCACTGACAAGAAAACCTATGCGGGCATGCACTCATGGTTTGCGCTAAACCCAGTCTCCCCTGCTATTGTGGAAGTGAAAGGTGTTCACCAGTTTGACTGGTTAACAAGAGAGAATGTTCCAGTGCTTGAAGCTGTAGAGAACCATAATGGTATCAGGAATTATTACCATGGGAATCACATTGCAGGGGCAAATCTTAGTGATACAACTCCACGAAGATTTGCTTCAAAATTGCAGGCTAGAAGTCCAAAGTATATATCAATACTCAACCATCTTCGGATATATATACCTGAGGTGATCTCATATGAAGTTTATCTTTTCTGTTGTTGTACTTGGAGATTATGAATTATGATGCATATGGTCTATTTTAAAATAACGAGGGACCTAAGATGTTAAAGGACCTAAGATGTTAAAGGGTAAAAAAAGCAACCAAAAAATTATGTTGCTAGATGTCATGAGGAAATGTCCTTGTGATTATTTCATGTGCACATAGGTAGAAACCACCTGATCTCACTTGGAAAATCTAGTCTTTTACCAGCCATAACAAATCAGGATCTAACTTTAGTATTCTTGAAAGTATCCAGGATTGTTGTGGGAACATTCATTGATTTGTATCGGGAGTGACCCTGTGAAGAACTGAAGTTTCTAAAATTTTTAATATATTGAAATATGAATAAAATGTGATGCTTACAAATTGAAAAAGGAAGATGGATATGGATAACAAATGATGATTTACTGAAAGTAAAATGCTTTGTTTTGGAAGGAAAAAAGAGATAAAATATACTAAAGTTTGATGATTATGTCACATGTCCAATGGTAACAAAAATTTCTGAATTCCTTTCATTTCTAACGGCAGCGTTAATCTCCCAAGAACTATTGTATCATGAGTCCAACCTATGAGGTTTGCCATAGTTTCTGCAATTTTATTTTGTGCTAGATTTATTTTTTCTTCATCTGTTGGCTCAATATCTTTATGCTGATTGGTTATGTTGAACAGCTCTTTCCAAACCTTGACAAGGTGGTGTTTCTAGATGACGATGTCGTAATCCAGCGTGATTTGTCTCCACTTTGGGAAATTGACCTTAAGGGAAAGGTCAATGGAGCTGTAGAAACTTGTACAGGTGAAGATGAGTGGGTAATGTCCAAGCATTTCAAGAATTACTTCAATTTTTCACATCCCCTCATAGCAAAGAATTTGGACCCTGATGAATGTGCATGGGCATATGGAATGAACATATTTGATCTCCGCGCATGGAGGAAAACAAATATTAGAGAAACCTACCATTCCTGGCTGAAAGAGGTAAGCTCACCTGTTCCTGCCACCACCTTTTTTTGGTCTAATAAAACTCTAGGATAATATTGAAGACACTTTCACTAACATGCTCATGCTGTGATATTTGCTATCATACGAGGTAAGTGACTCATTAAATGTGCTAAAAGGTAACCTTGATCTCAAAAATTGTTATGTGAGAAGCATTGCGCACTAACAAACAAGCATTACTAGCTCCAACTTTTAAAAAAATATCAATATGAGAAGGACCACTTCGGTAAACAACCTTCTTCATCATCATCATCATCATCATCATATTCTGTCATTTATGAAGTATTGTTTTTTCTTGCTTGCGTGCTCCTCACCTGTCATTGGCTCTGTGCACTCTTTATTTATTTGTGAGTACATCTCTTCAGAGTGTTTCTTCCTGTAACATTTCAGATATATTCTAGTTTATAGTTTCATATTAGTTGATTGTTGGAATGTTAGTCAAATATCTAACTTCCACGTGGCTCTAAATTCTGGATGAACATCAAACACCACAAATACAAATATTTCGTATTGGGTTATTCTTGTATGCACTGAATATTGGTGAGGTTGTGCTTATAGTGATTTGTATATAACTGTAGGCAAATAAGAGATGCTTTGCCACTGTTTCTCGCTTATTCTGGGTTTTGTTTATGTAGAACCTGAAGTCAAACCTGACAATGTGGAAACTCGGAACCCTACCACCAGCTTTGATTGCATTTAAAGGTCATGTTCATCCAATTGATCCATCCTGGCATATGCTTGGGTTGGGATACCAGAATAAGACAAACATTGAGAGTGTAAAGAAGGCTGCAGTTATCCACTACAATGGTCAGGCAAAACCTTGGCTGGAAATTGGCTTTGAGCATCTTCGACCATTTTGGACCAAATATGTGAATTACTCCAATGATTTTATAAGGAACTGCCACATCCTGGATTCGGTTTGATCAACCATATGGGCTAGAACTAGAATTGGAATGGAAAAAGACAAGTGATTTGGGTGGCCCGTAAGTTTTTTCATGGTTGAAAATTTTCTCAAGGTCTACTTGAGAAGGCAAGTAGAAAATCATCCAGAAGGGAGCAGAGTTTCAGGTCTGAATTCTCTGTCATACCTCGTACCTTTGCAGAAAAGGGCCTGATCACCAGCACGGGCATGGGATTCTTTCTTTCAATCTTTAACGTAGCAATCCATCATTTATTTCTTGGTTGGAAAATTGATACTATTAATAGTCTTCCTGCAGAAAGTCTAGTCTGATTTCCTGGCACTTATATTAGAATAAAGCAAATTACACAAGTTAGAAAGTGCATATGCCAATACGCCATAGTGCTTGGTGCAGGAAAGAGGAAGGCTAGGGCAGATCTCTAGTGAGGGCTCCAGCATTGGTCTACAAATGTTTCTTCACTTGATTTTTTCCCTCTTGTTGTCATTTTTGCTAGTACCTCCCCATTTTTTCCCCTGTCAATTTAATATCATCAAGGTGAAACATAGGAGTAGGTAATGGAGATTGCTTTATTACAGGTCCCGTTAAATTGGGGAACTTTTTAGGTTATATCTCAGTATTTGTTATGTACGATTCATGAGAAACATTAAAATGTGCAGAAAATTCTTTTTTTTCTAAGATTCTGTTTCTCCTTGTATCCTTGAGCACTCTCTGTTTGTGACATGTTTTAACATTCACTGTTGATCAACAACAACTATAGTTTCTGGAAAACCTAATTTTTCTGGAAAACCTAACTTAGAATCGATCAAGATTAACCGATTATTCAATCAGGGAACCAAAAACCCAGAATCCTAAATGTAACCAGAGGGCCATCTAACCTGGGAAAACATGTGTGCAGGTCCATGATCAATTATGTATTATTTTCTTGTGCAGAATAATTAACTTTCGAGGCATTCCATATTTTGCATGCAGACACTGTCTCATTTCCTTCTTGGAAAGAACATTGTGCACGACAATGCCCTAAAGGAAGAGATGGTCGCGTAGAGACAGAAATCTTGTGTACAATAATATCTTTAGCAAACAAAAGATTCTTGTTGTTCATGGAATTTCCTAGATTGATGATGACAAGAAATCCATTTACTCGTACGATTATCTTTTTCTAAGCATCCAACAACCGAATTTGGCAGCTCTGATCTTTCAAGGCAGAGGTTCCTTGTGCCTAACGCATCCCGATTATCTTAAATGCCCCACTCCACATTTGATTAGACCTCTCTTGGAATTTTGCTTTTCTTATCTTTATATCATTAAATTAAATTAATTAAATACCAAGAGATGACCATTAGTGTCCTTTGTCTGCATCATTAATAAGCTCATTTTGATTCTTCCAAAGTTTAAAATTGAAGAATCTGAAAGGTTCGTTGACATCACAGATATCTACTTGATCAAAATATTAATGAATGCACACAATATTAACTTAGCCTAATCACTCATCCTCATCAAAACAACAAAGAAGAATTGTAACCATCTAGAGGGGTAAAGTGGTAAAAAATTAGAACTAAGAGATTTGTTTTCTCTGTGGTCTCAGGTTCGAGTCATGTGATTGCTCATATGATGGCCACTGAAGGTTTATATAGTCGTTAACTTCAAGACCCGTAGGATTAGTCGAGGTGTACGCAAGTTAGCCCGCATACCTACGTTAATAAGAAAAACAGAAAGAAGAATTGTATTTGATGTTGCACTTGACATGGTGGTCTAGTGGGGAAGAGCCTTGTTCCCTTTTTTTTATATTCGGGTTCGATTTTTTTGTGCATATTTGTCATCCCCGCGATGTTTTATTTGTTCACTGGGTTCGTAGAGTGTTCAATGGACCCGTAAATTAGTCGTGGTATATGTAAATTGGTCCGGACATTATGAGTTATAAAAAAAATTATATTTAATGTTTTTATAGATTTTTAATAACGTGGTAATAATTATTTTTAAAAGTATATTTTATTTAAAAATATATTTAAAACGCAATAGAAGACAAAACAGGCCTCCTTGACAGGGTCCTGATAAATCCTTAGGTAAAAGTTCACATGATCAAATCATCTCTCTCTTACATTAATTTGATGCCTTCAGTTTTGACCATTCTAAGAACACAGCTCCATATGTCAGCAAGTTGTGCATAACCTTGTATTGCTTCATACTTTTTTATTATAATTTTATTAATTTCAGATTGGAGGACTCATAAATAGATACATCTGTCACAAGTCAGCACTCTGCCCTCCCATGAAAGCTTAGCAGCCATTAATAATTTTGTGCACTATTTCAAACTTAAATTGACAATTTCCCATCTTGATGTTCAATGCTTCAGAAACAGTCCTTCTCTTCCCAAAATTCTGCATTTGCAAAGAATAAAGAATTTTTTTTTTGTTTGATCTTGAGTTTTTAGAGCAATTAAATATTATTTTAGCTTTGAAAATATGGTTAATGATATTTTTCATATTCTTTTAACTAAAAACAAATTGAAAAATTGATTTTAAGATACCATACTCAAACCTTAATTTGGTGACCAAAAAAAATTATAATAATACATAATGATGTGTCGTTCTTGATATGTTAAGTAAACATATTGTCCTGACCATGCATATTTGATCTTTTTTTAAAATGGACCTACATCTTTTGTTTTCCAGCTTTTTTTTTTCTTTAATAAAATTCTTTTTAAATAAGATTATTAAAATGATATTTTAAAAAAATCCCATTATGCTCTAATTTTCAAATTAGATTAGAGCTTTTTCACATATATTAATAATTATTTTATGATTAATTATACATGAAAATTGAATTATTCATTCTTTATATGGTCATATAAAAATCGAGACATTATTTTTGGTTTCTTGATTGAAAATTGTTTTTCAAATCATGATAAGTTTTTATATAAAGAACCAAGCTTTTGATAATAATAATAATAAAAACATTGCTTGTCAAAATTAAAAAGAACTGAACAAATAATGAAAAGGAGTTTTGCCTAAAAAAAATACATTTTTGACTCCTAAATTTAAATCATTTCAATTCTGACAATTTCTATTTTAAATATTTTAGATTTGTATTTAAAAGATAATTTTGTTGGTAAAAATAGAAGTTATTATTGCCCATTTTTGACCTCACAAAAACTCAAGAAAATAAAAAAATAGAAAAAGAAGATCCAAAGTACAAGAGGACATACATGAAGAAAGCTTAGAAGAATGCGCAAGTTGGTGGTGAAGAATCAAAATGACAAGTGAAAACATTAGAGGACCAAAATATATAAGATTGATAAATTGACAACACAAATTAATTTTATTGAGGACTTAATTGTAAGAAACGTTAATATTTGAAGTCAATTTAGGCTTTAATTGGAAGAAATTAAAGTTTGGGGGTCGAATTGCAATTTTAAAGAGTTAATTTAGTCAAATCAAGGGCATAATTGCATGCATATTGAAGTTTGATAAGCAATTTGAGACTTGATTGAAGAAATCTAAAATAAAGGACCAAACTTAAAAAGGCGAGTGAATGCAGGGGTTGAAAATGATCAAATCAGGGGCCAAAATGTAAAAAAAATAAAATTTTGTTGATCAATTGAGGGTAAAAATGCACAATTTCATAATCAAGGACTAAAATGAAACAAGTGGTCAACTTTGAGGTTGACATTTAAGTTTGGTACCGGTGAAATTGTATGAAATTAAGAGTTTATGATACAATTACGTGTGTAATTAAAAGCAATTGGAAGAAAAAGGACTAAATTGTAATTTTTAGGGTTTAGCCTAGAAGACATGTTGTGTGGTTGAATGTGACATTTCTGACCACCTCAGAGGTTGTAACCACCACCATTCGACTGAAAAACACTTGCTCTACAAAGATCAGCTACTCCTATAAAAAATATGCATTCTATTTTCTCCAATTATCTAAACAACATCTTGTTCCCGATCAGCCTTACTGCATTGTAAGATTATAGGTTAATCGAGGTGGCACATTCAAGCAAATGAATGTGAAGCTATAGGCCTCTAAATCGAGTAAGGTTGGATCTATAGGAAATGTGTGCAGCCCCTCTACCAACTTCAGATGGTCTTCAATAATGATAACGTTAGAGTTGCTCCGATAAAGCCTCGAAAATAGGTAACTTGGTTATTGATGGCTGTGATACTCATTTTGCAAAATCACTAATCTTTTTCATGTATTCATATTTTAAGCTTTCTCGGTCGATTCTTATCAAAGGTTGGTCACGTTTCTTTCAAGATCATAAGGCTAAAAATAAGCTTTTGGTCTCCAAGTTTGAAAAAACAACCAAAATCTCAAACACCATGTTTGTTGCAAAACCACCATTATAAAACCAACATAGGTGCAAAGCTTATAGCTATAAAACATACCAAAAAAATCTCCCATTTTGATCAGAAGGCCAAGCTTTTATGAAGAAAGATCAATTTTTGATTGAATTCTAGCTTGAAACCCTATAAATACCCCTGAAAAATCAAGGTAGAGGAGCAGCAACGAAGACAGAAAGAAGAGAGAGGAAGATAGGATAAAAGAATTCCAAGTGTGAAGGTTTAAGAGCCTGGTACAAATATTTCCTCAACTTTGAGATAAAGTAGCAAGCTTGGGAAAGAAAGGCCAACAACCATATTGAAAAGTATAAAAAAACTCTTCTAATTCAGCAGGTGATGTCCATGAGGCATACCTCTAGCTCTTCATTGCATGTTTCAATGGTGTTTTGAACTTGTATTTGTTAATACATTGTATTGATCTTGTATTTTGATTAATGCATGAAATGTTGCTTTTCTTTGCTTGATTTTGATCTGAGTTGTTTGTTACTGTATATTGGATGTTTAAGAAATGTTTTGATGTTTATTTTGCTGAAATAAAAATGGTTTTTATTTTCTGCCAAATATAGCAATATATGTATTAGTGTATTTTCTTGGTTCTTGAGCTTGAATTAGGTCCTAAGTTATTTAGAGAGTCAATTTTGAATTGAGATTTGATGTTGTTATTGGCTGACATTAGGGATGTAGTTATGAAGGTGAAATCTAATGCATGATTTTGATGATTTGATGTTTATTTTATTAGTTCTTTTGATTCGACTATGTTTGGTATTGGTAATGTGATTTGTGAAATCAAAAATAGTGTGTTTAGAGGCCTAAAATGCCACTTCCAAGGTTTAACAATGTAGTGGGTTTTTCTAGGTTGTTGGGCAGTGTTGTTAGGAAAAATATTGTCTTAACTCTATGATTTGGATTGGTTTTGATCCATTTCTTTGCACTAAAAACTTCATGATATTTGACTAGTTAACAATCTAAGATTTATTGGCATCAATAACAAGTTTTTAATGGGTTTAAATCCTATGGTTTTGACTTAGAACCGAAACCTATTTGGACCAAATCATGATGATTATTTGACAATCGAAGTGAATGGATGCTAGATTATTATCATTGCATGATTCACAACATGTTTGTGACCTTGGTTTGATCGTATTTGATCCAGTTGGAGATTCATGTTGCTGAATCGGTATGAATGTTTTTCGTATTCTTTATTTTTTATGTTTGATTCATTTTTGATAAAAAAAATTGAGTTTTTCTATTTTTTTAAGTTTGATTCGTGTTAAGTTTTGGTTTTGTTTTTTATTTAGTTTTTGGGTCAAGCAATGTTTTTGGTTTGGTTTATGGTCGGACTAAAGATTTTGAGTCAACCCGGTCAAGTCAAAATTAGATAAAAGATTAAGACCTTATTTGGCTGACAATGTTTTTGCTAAGGGTTTTTTTTGTTTTAAGGTTATATTTGACAAACACTTCATAAGTCTATTTTGATAGTTTTGGTTTTAAAAAAAATGGATTGTTGCAAACATGGCCTTATAGAAATAAATAATAATAATAATAAAAGAATAATTTTTGCTTGTTGTATACAAACCAATTCTTACAAAAATTGCATTTTAAAAAGAAGGGGAAAATGGTTTTTTAGCATTGT
>Ga0325405_1005389_pt1 | contig 13013 bp, 4 predicted proteins | sample PopdelMetagenome_21_FD_205663 | JGI IMG/M metagenome (GOLD analysis project Ga0325405, IMG submission 205663) | Populus deltoides microbial communities from Bellville, Georgia, United States - Xylem-Control-R2 | ecosystem: Host-associated > Plants > Phyllosphere > Stem > Wood/Secondary xylem... | reverse complement strand
ATTATCTGATAAGGAAGAGTTATTTTATTTTTTCAATAAGAGTAAAAGAAAAAAAAAACTGTATAAAAACGAGGGGTATATTATAAAAATAACAAAGGCCTTACGAACTAAACTGCTTCAAGGAAGTCATAGCCCATCAATGAAAGTGCGGTGTGGTCCCTTTCTCCAGTGGCGCCGGCCTTTGCCAAGGCAATGATAGTGCTTCATGCTGCCAGCTTTTGGAGTCTAGTTTGGATCACTATCAAAATTATTGAGTTCTGCATATATATTCAACCACATGTATCTAATTAAATTATTCATCACGTAATCGAATTACATCCTTGAGAGCATTTATAATTTCAATCTAACATCAATTGGGTTGTTCACCTCATCATCAAAAGAGAGTTTGAATTCATCTTTATTTAGTCGGTGACAATTATTATTTTATCATCGTATATATAATCTCGTTCTACATAAATATTCCAAGTTTTAGATCTTTTTGTGTGTGTGTATACACACGTGTGCGTGTTATGGACACAACGCGTCTTATTATAAATCTAAAATATCCTACTCGTCTTTTATTTTTGAAAAAAAACAAATGTGTCTTCTCTCTTTATCCATCAAAATTAGAAATTCAAGGAATTAAATATTTTTTTCATGAATTTCGTTAACTTTTATCATGAATCCTTTAAACGTTGTTCTTCCAAAATGTTATTGAAATAAATAAAATATATAAAATATTAATATGTTTTGTTTGAGAGATGAAAATATAAGTATAAAATAAATCTATATCCAAAATGTTATTTCGATAACGTAACCAAAAGGTTACTATAAGTAAGAACTTGAATAGCTATATATTATACTATCTTTTTTTTAATTCATTAATTCAAAAGGCTTGGTATGCAATATTAGAGCCATTTTCTTTTCACTTTCTTCAATCTTACGTATGGTGTAGAAAAGATTCTAGTATTTTGTGTGTGTTGGGGCTGGAAAACTTTAACTCGGGCGCCATTAATTACAACTCACAAGGATTCAACTTCTAGTTCTTAGCCGCTTGACTAATGTCTTGGTTAAGTCAACCTAAAGCATCCAAAGAGATTGATTGAGAAAATTTATCAACTATAGGTTATACATAACAATTAAGCACACTCGATTATAATTTCCTTATTGAAAGGAGGGCCAAGGCAAAAGAATTGCCAAGTCAATGGAGGGGTGGAGCGGGAAGCAAACAAAGTCCCCCATTAAATAAATATTGGTAGACAATAACTCCTCGGAGATTTAGGGGCCCTACTTGGAAATTCCCTCTCCAACAAGCATTGCCAAGGCCCAATCGACGGCTGTGATTAATTTTCTAATCAAATCCCTTTGTTCTTAATTAAAATTATGTCAACTTGAGTATAATTTCCCCACAGATTTTCTATATTTATTCACTTCACCATCTCAATTAAAAATAAATTATTCACATCCGAATTATGAATTTCTGATAATTATATATTCACTCATGGTATGTTGTGAGATCTTAGTGTTGATAGTTGAGAAAACAGCATGCCACTCAGAACTGATTCTCGGTTATATTATTATTCTCTTTCTTTGGCGTGGAATGCACTATGCAATGCGGTCCACGTCAAGAGGGGAGCCCACCACGTGACATCACCAGAGAATAGGAGGCAATCAAGATTGGGAATTTCTAGATCCGACGGCTGTGATCAGATTCCTTACTGGGTTGGGCAAGATCTTGATATGGTAATGGAAAGATCGGCACGCGCATGTGTGGGGGCCCACCCAGGCCAACCAATGCCACCACCACCGCCCACTCCTTCTGTGGGGTCAGCATCATGGGACACGTGTCGCTAGGCAATGGGGTTTGCTCCTGGTGGGTCCTTAACATCAAAGGTGCCCCACATCTGACGGCTTCAATTCGCCGCCACGCCCTCTGGAATACGGCTAGTGTAACGAGTACGCCAGTTGAGTGAGAATACAGTGTAGTACTGCATCTTTGATTCTCACATTTCCCATGCAAAGTTTTCTTTGCGCTGCAACAACAATCATCATAGTTTTTTTTTCAAGTTTCTCATCTCGACTTATTTTGAAGCCAGCATTCAAATAACCCATCAAGATTTTTATAAATATTGAGTTCATAAATAAAATTATCATCTTAATAAAACTATAATCAAGAACATCCCAGCCTGGAGTACGTACGTGTGTCTGGCTAGAAATTAACAGTATGCATGTTTTATTTCTTGATGAATGAAATAATTCGTCAGTAAAAGAATCAGCAAGCAGGCTGCTTCCCTCTCTATAAAAAATCAAGAAAAAACGACAACCGTAAATATGAACACTTGAATGACATTGGTTTGGTCGAGATTCTTTATTCTCTACCAATTAAATGCATATTTTTGAAGGTAGAAGAATATTTTGAGTAAGACTTTTTGCTTGTTGAAATCTTTCCATTTCGACAAAATCAATGTCTCGTCAGGTTGCTTCTAAACCACATTTCATTTGCCTCTTTAATCTTGTCCACTAGTAATTAAAATAGGAGTTGGTGCATGAATGGTCTTGGTTCATCATATAGGAATTATAGAGATGTTAGTCCAACTTTATAGGCTGATAGGTTGATGTGATAAATCCATAACCCGAACATTATCTGGAATAGATTTTAAGTTGAATTGTATAAGATATTAGTTGAATTGTAAAAGATATTGTGTCGATAAAATTCAACTGACCTCTTTAAATTGAATAATTAAAATTTACTTTGAATTCAATTGGATTTATATTGAGAATTTCTTCAAGCAGAAGAAAATAACAAGGTCATTTTAATTAAAAAAAAATTAACTTAACTTTACTCGGTAACTCTCGAGTTGATCCAATAACTCATATTCATTAAATCGGTTCTAATAATCATTGTAGAAACCAAATCTCACATATATGCAAATGCATGAATTGTAAAAGAAGGGATAATTCTCCTGGCTAAATGAGAATGTGTGTTTTCCTTTAAGTAGTGAAGAGTGTTCTTATATTGATTTGTGTAATAATTGAATCTTTTTCTTCAAGCGAATATAAAAATTACATCCCTTTTCTCACATCAGTACTCTAGAATAAATTTCTCTGTAATTTTGCCATATTCGAACTTTAAAGATTTAATAAAATCGCAAATAGACCTGACCAGGACAGCAATCCAGCCACGGATGATGTTTCTTGAGCTTTTGTAAGCTTGGTGACACATCATGATTGAAGCGGTCAAAGCACCATCAGATGTTCACCATGTGTGCATGTGAAAATAATAGTATGGCTTAGGCAGTGAAATATTTTTGAGAATTTGAGTAGGTATTAATGTCGATGATATCATAGCGGTTTGTTCAAAGAGATCCCCACGTATGGCCCCCACGGTTGATAAATGGAGGTAGTCGTCATGATTACTACTAGAAGAAAATGGAGCCAATCACGACCGTTTAATCACATTTCAAACTTAAGGATGTGATTGGGAGCACAAAGGCAGGCATTTTCTGTCTCAAGTGACAAGTGATAAAATAGCATTTGCATGTAAATGGTCATGGCCCAACAAGGGACCGTTTGGTAGAGATCTTTCAATGCCATTCTTTCCTTTTCGGTGATTGTCATATTCTTGTTCATACTCCTTGGTTACAATGGAGCTCTCCATCGTTGAAGTCTCAACTCCAGGAGGACACGAAGCTAATTACTTACTCTTCTTGCTTTCTATGGTTAAAGGCAATTTAGTTAGGTTAAAAAGTTTATATATATATATATAGCAGCATAGATATAATTAGAGAAAGATTGTAAGTTAAGAATGCAGGATTTTTCTAAAGTTTTAGGTAATGTGATGCATACATACTTCAAGTGGGATTCAGTTAATTGTGTAGTCATAAATATTGTATTGCAAATTAACTGCTAATTGTATTGCCAATATCAAACTATCATATCCCTTTTGATCTATCGCATCATCGATCATCGTTCTCAGCAAAAAGAAAAAAATGGATACTAGAATCAACAAGAGTACTAGTCATATGCTTGCAATTAATAAAATTATGTTTTCTTAATAGTTTTCTCAATGTAAGGCAACTAGTCAAGAAAAATATTGTCATGTACTTTGGTGATTTTCATGATACTAATTATCTTAATCTTCTAGCAGGTGGTTTAGTGGTAAGAGCTTGGAATAAAGGGTTTTGCTTTTATCCCCGAGGGGCGTAGCGTGATGACAAAGGGTTTGAGATCTACACAGCAGGTCTCGAGTTCGAGTCAAGGCGTGCACCTCTTGTAAGAGCTTAGGACAGCCGGGGTTTTACTCCCTTATCTGGGCCCACATAGTGCGCTTTCCGGGAGGGTAAGGTTTCCTCGAATAAAAAAAAAGATATTTATAATTTTATCTTGTAAATGCTAATTAATTAAGATTTTAATTCTAGCTCTTTTACTTCTTATTGGTTTAGGAGTTGTTTATTCTAATAAAAGAGGTATAAAGGGGCTAGGTTTTAAAAGAATATTTTATTTAGTTTCTTATACCCTATTATTTATAAGTTTAAAAGAATTGTTTTCATGAAAAATAAAATCACATTACTCAATAATCATATTATTTTTAATGTCTAAAAATCTATAGCTAGGTTTAACATTTATTTACCCATGTTTCACATTTTCTTTATATATAAAATATGTTTAACATTTAAATTAATCCTAAATTACTTATAACTCTCACGTATCTATTGTCTATGTGACATAAACGTGTTTGCTAAAAAATAATAGAATATAGCTAGCATGCTAACTAAATTAGGAAATATAATATTACTATTAATTTTAAATATTTGATTTGAACATGCCATCATAAGCATAATCTTTATGAACAGAAATACTTTTTTTCTTATGATCACATGTTGATAAGATTTTATAAAATATTTAAAGCCAGCCTTGTTAAGAAGAAAACTCGACATCAAATTCTTTCTCATAGAAGGTTGTAGACACCGCATCCTTTGGAGTCCATACTTTTACAGAGGTGAATTTTAACTCGACTTCTCCACTAGCTACAAAGTATTTTGGTGGTTTGTGAATAATCACCAAGCATAATTGCTTATTGCTTATTTCATTATTATATTTTGGAAATCTACCAAAAAAAAATTTATGTTTCTCTTCAAGAGGTTTCAATTGGGTATTTTTAGGGTATTGTTTTTTTAGACAAGTTATTATTTTCAAAAATTAAATTTACTTTACTCGTGGTAGATTGTCCATAGCTCTTTTGTGCCATGATTGCATCTTGTCATCTAGCTCTTTCTCCAAATAAATGCGAGTTATGAGTCCCATCAATGATGTCTTTTTTTACTTGTTGCATATGGTGTTTTGAAACTCCTTTTAATTAGGTGGTAGCTTGACAATAATTAGCTTATCTTTGATTTTAATTCTTTTATACATGAGCTCTTCAATAATTAATCATTATGAAGTTTTAGGGGAAATTATTTTTAAAGTATTTGTTTTTAAATATATTAAAATAATATTTTTTATATTTTAAAATCTATTTTTTATATCAATATCTTAAAACAAATTTGAAATATTAAATTAATTAATTTGAAACAAAATTATTTTTTTGCAAACTTCTATTTAGACAACATTACCAAAGAGGTACATAAGCTTGGCCTCCAACGGATTTTTCATCCATCATTTAGAAATAGAAAGGGCAACTTGCAATATATTTCGTAGCATCGGCTTCCTCAATATCATATTTATTCTACGAAGCTTACCAAATTTATTTTTTAAAAAGATGAATAAATACTATCATAAAAATTACATGCTTGGCGGTTGAGGAGATATATAATACTAATAATTAATTGTACTCATATTGTTTATATTTTTCCACCTTAGCTTGGTAAGCCTCATATTTTTTTCATCGATCATGTTACTAGTTTCATGAATCCTTTTCAAGTTCTTTTATTAATTAGTACATAGGCAACTTTGAAAAAATTAAGGTAGAAACGCAACACCTTTGTTTTCTACATTCTTAAAGTTTGCACCCTTAAAACCAAAGGTCTTGTTAAGATCTCCGACATAACTTAATTTCAATGGGTTTCTTTCTCGGAATGCTCCATTGAACCTCCATTTAAGATTGTTGGTGCTAGCTAGTGCAATAATACCCTCTTTTTTCCCCTTAATATATACACGCCAAGGGAATACATTGATAAAGCACCAAGAGAGCAAAATAGAGCTTCCAGCTTCCGAGGATAATGAATATTGAATAGCACTGACTTCTGTGGAAAAAAAATGAAAAGGGTTCGTCGATATACCTCTTGTACCGATTAATATTGTACTTTGTAATCAAGCATTTCCTTGACTGTCTAGGGATCATATTGAATTTAATTAATAAAGCATGTACTGGACTAGAATAATCAAACTTTATAATGATATGGGAAAGTATCAAATAACAATATTATTTTATAATAAAAGCATAATTAAGGTTGTGCGATAAAGCACAGGCATCTGCTAGCCTGCGACTAATAAAAAAAAAATTGCAATTCATCTGAAATGTCCATTTTGATATTAGTTATTTCGAAATGAAAAAAATTACTCAGTACAATATTGAATACTTAGCTACTGTATGATCCCCAGTCCTATGATTATATAGTTACAAAGAAGCATCTCTCTTGGCTTTACGGGGGGAAAAAACTGGGCCACACCTCTAAAATGGGTTGTTTTTGAAGGGGGTGCAAACAAAGGTTGTTTGGTGCAGTCTAGTCACTTTTAACCCAATTCGATCGGTCGAGGAGGATTTTCAGTTGGCTTTCAGGTTCGTTTTAATTCAAATAATTTGAATATAATATTTGTTATTGATTTTTAGTCAAAGTTAGCTGGATAGAGTTTTTCTTTAGTCATTACGCCTAGCATACATTTTCAATACATAAACGGAATAGTAAGTAGGTTTGTTTTCGATTGATGCATTCGTATTTCTAGTTAACTATGGTTCTGCTAATTAGGATGTTTAAGCCATATGATTGTTCATTTATTTTGGAGCGTCCATTTCATTTCGTTGATGAAAGTACTGTGGTTGCACAATTGATCGCGCAAGTTTGAGAGTGGTGTAATTTTTGTTTCTAATTTTATACTTTTAGAAGTAATTTTTACTTAAAAATATATTAAAATAATTTTTTTTATTTTTAATATTAGTATATTGAAACTATGCGAAAAATTAAAAACTATTAATTTAATATTTTTTAAAAAACAAATACAGTTTCATCCACAGATATTCGTCACTAAGTTTACAATTGTTACCAAAATTCACTAGCTAGGTGCTCCAAAAGTCATTGCCTACTAGATTACAAATAAATTTACTAACCAAAAAGGAATTCAAGCTCACATGATGGTGGATCTTGATTCACTCAATTATACACTCCATGTACAACTCTTTACAGTGATCATGCATGGAGTTATTAGAGTTTGGTAGCATATTTCAATGTTTGTGAGCATTTATAACTTATCAAATATTATGACTCCAAACAGCTTGATTTTCTTAATTTTCATTTCTGAGTAATACATCTTTTCTCAAAAATACTAAAAAATAAAATCTAAACTATTTCACATGGATGCTTAATCTAGAATTTGTGTACTAAATAACTTCTTTTATGAAGTGAGTTCTTAACTATAGAATTATTAAATTTTGGAAATGATTTTAAAAAAATGTGAGAATGGTAAAATTATTATTATATATTCTTTAACTTCATGTGCAACTTCTATACTGTACGTGACCATATATTCTGACAAAGCATGCTGAGACTACAGGTTCATAGAACTCTAAATATTAATTGTATGCTCTTTTCTTACAGTTATATATTATTTATTAAAATAACGAAAATAATACAAAACTAACCTTAATAATATCCAAGATGTTCTTGTATAATTCATAAAAAAAAAAAAAAAAGGATGTTTTTCCACACCCAAAGCGTTAAACACACACAACGATGTCGATAGAAATCAGCTGGCGTGAGAGAAATCCGAGTTTCTCGGCCTGTTCAATTAGTGAAAAAAAGAGAGCCAATGCGTTTTTTATAAATTAAAGGATACATGTATTTACATGCGTTCATATATAGTTTTATATATTCCACAAATGTTTATATAAATTGTTGACAAATATTTCATACTTAGAATAAGAAAAGAGATATTATAACAGTATGTGTTACTAGACTCCATCAATCACAGTTCACACACAAACACTCCCCTCTTTCTTGTACGTACGCACATAATCCATAAAGCAACGAGGTACAAAGGATTTTCTCACAAAACCATCCTAAACATTCCTCTTCCTTCTTTTAAAACCAATTTCAAGAAAAGGGTATCCTTTTTCTTCATTGTTTGAAGCTCTAGCTAGCTAGCTAGCTGAATTTCTCAACATCCTCGTCTTCAAATTTCATCCATGGATACTGCTCAGTGGCCACAGGTATATAGACAGATCTATGATAATATCCCTTTGGCTAGCTCTTGATCTCTTTGAGACTCTTGGACATGAATTGTATGTTTTTTGTTGTTTGTTGGGTTCTCCTTTTGCAAAAGAGTGATGGTGTATGTGTGTTCATGGCTGGCTAGCAAGTGCAAGTCCCCACTCTTTTGGATTTAGTTTGTATCGGTTGTTTCTTTCACCATATATCAATACCACTTTAATTATCTAGCTTTCTCTTTTCTTATGTGATAAAAAAGAAAGAGCGCTATGTATTTTTGCCTTTTTCTTTTTGATCATGGGCTGATATAATGTTGAAAAGTGTAAAGTTGCTAAATTGTTTTTTTTTTTTTTTGTTGGGGTTTGTTTGTTTGTCTTCAAGCTCTTAATTTGATCTTCAAGTAATGGTGTTTCTTTTCTTGTTTTTGTGCTTTATAGGAGATAGTGGTGAAACCAATAGAAGAGATAGTTACGAATACATGTCCAAAGCCTCCTGCTTTAGAGAGGAAGGCAAGGCCTCAGAAAGAACAAGCCCTCAACTGTCCAAGGTGCAATTCAACTAACACCAAGTTCTGTTACTATAACAACTACAGCCTTACACAGCCTAGGTACTTTTGTAAGACTTGTAGAAGGTATTGGACAGAAGGGGGTTCTCTGAGAAATATTCCGGTCGGAGGAGGTTCAAGAAAGAACAAGAGATCATCAGCTTCTTCTTCATCTTCTTCAAAGAAACTTCCTGATCTGATTACACCAACAAGTTTGTCACAAACTTCTACACAAAACCCTAAGATCCATGAAGGCCAAGATCTAAACCTAGCTTTCCCATCCACTCAAAGTATTAGAAGTTTCTCTGAATTGATTCAATTACCGAGCATTAATGAAAACAACAACAAGAACCCAATATGTTCCTCTACCTCTGCATCTACTACCACATCCCAACTTTCAGCTTTGGAGCTGTTAACTGGAATCTCCTCTAGGGGTTTGAATTCTTTTCCTATGCCAGTTCAAGATCCAAGCACACTTTACACATCAAGTTTTCCTCTTCACGATTTCAAACCAACCTTGAATTTCTCTTTGGATGGGCTTGGAAGTTGTTATGGGAGTCTCCAAGGGGTTCAGGAAACTAATGGAAGACTTTTGTTTCCATTTGAAGATTTAAAGCAAGTTTCAAGCACGGCTGATATTGAGCATAATAAAGAGCATGGTGATTCTACAGGATATTGGACTGGAATGTTAGGTGGAGGATCATGGTAAATTAGATGAAGAAAATAATTTGAGGGTTTTTTCTTTTCTTTTTGGATTTTTTTTTTAACTTTATTATAGTAAGCTCTTAAGGTGGGTGACTTGGTTTGCATTTCTTCATTACTAACAGATAGGATACATGGGCGTCTTACTCTCTCTATCGGCTTTGTTGTTTTACTTTCAATTGTCTTCTTTACTCTTCAAAGTTGTGGGAATTTGAAGCTCATTTTAGGTTGGCTTCATTAAGGCTAAAGTACTGATGGGATGCCGTGAAATGATAGAAGAAAAGATCAACCCAAGCTAAGTCGATAATTTTCTTAGGGTAACAAGTAGAAGAGGGCATGCTCCGTGCCCTTTAACTTCGTGTTAATTATATATATCTTCTATCATTTAAAGGAAGAGCTAGCAGAAAGGCCAGTACCCACACTATATATTATGTGTCATTGGTTGGCTTGGTATAATAAAAAATAATGTATAGCGTGAGAATTTGCAAGGAGTTTTATAGATTAAAGGCTATATATGTTCATTAGTTTCTTTCATTTTAGCAGGAATATTGTTGCTGTTAACATTATTCTTATTGAAACCTCGGTTGGATTGCAATGGTGGCTTTGGATTTTCTACTTCCAATCTCTCTCTTTCTTTCAGTTTTTGTAAGCAGGTTTTGAGTATTAGTCTCATCAAGACTGAGATTCTAGCAGACAGTAAGCATAAGTCCAGAAAGAAAAGTTGGGGGTAAGAGAAGATGGAACCAGGTAGGAATTCTAATCCTTCCAAGTGTAATTCCAGAAAAGAAAAGAAAAACTCTTCCACGAAGTAAATCGCAGTTGTGTAGATTAGAGGCTTCAACTGAAAAGCTCACTACTGAGAATTCTATTATATCCAAACAGTTCTTTGAAGACTCTTACACTCTTCACAGCTGCCTTGTTTCCACATGAATGATCATTGCTTCCATGCTACCTCTTCTTTTCCTTTTTTTTTTTTTATAATTGAAAGATTGAGAAAGATCTGACAAGCCCTCATTTCTGTGGTCTTCTTGTTGGGACCCACAAACATTCTCCTAGGCAAGTGTGCAAGAGAATAATACATCCCACTACTAAAAAGTCTGATGATCCATCTAGATCTAGACCCTTTTTATTTATAAAATTAGTTTATTTTCGTTTCTTTGCTGTAAGGCACTTGGAGTGCATAATAACTAGGGCAAATGTTAGAGGCACCACCCTCTAATATAGGGGGTGTTTTTCCAGCCAAATTTAGAGGCCTAGTTTATGCAACATGCATGACCTTTGATTAATCATACCCTTTGGCTTCTTCTATGGGCTGTTTGGCAACCAGTATATATCTCCGGCCAATATTTGGTTCAACCTGACAAAACCAATATGTAAATGTTCAACTGTTTCCTCAGCAAGGCAGAGCTGTTCTTGGAAAATTAGGACTCTCAACTTTGAGTCACCTGGCCAGTCTTAATTACCCTTTTTTTTAGTTTTCTAATTAATTAGGACCCATGTTATCTTATCTTACGACAGATATTGTTATCGAACCAAAATATATATCTCATCGGCACATAAGATTTATCCCCCAAACAGCTAAAGCATTTCATGGATATTTTGGTTTCTTCCCGATTGAATGGATTTGATTGCTTTATCCACAGGTCCATAGCTGTGCGACTGTGAACAGTGAATATCCCAAGTCAATATCAAATTTAAAAGAATTCGTATGCAATATATATGGCATGCACCCCCTCCCCTCTTTTCCATGCACTCATGTTGAAGGGGTGTATGTTGCAGATATTAATGCACAATTTGGGCAAAAAAGAAAGTGAGGGGTGAGTCATGAGCCATGCTAGCTATATCTATCTATATATATATATGCATCTACTGCTTTGGATCATGTTCTGGGTGCTAAAAACAACATTAAGGTGGCTCTAAATTCCAAGCTAAATTAATGAGAACTGCCAAACATGGCATCGCTTACAGGACTCTGTCGGGAGGGGCAGTTAAGCTAACCACGTGTCCTCAAGCCCGAATTACTTCATCTCACCAATTTTATGATGTGTTGGCGTGTGATTTTTCAAGAGAGTGGATCTGCATTGTTAACGCAAAATTTACAGCTCAAATTCTACCAACCCCAATTCTCAATTCAATGATCATTAAACCAATTTAAACATAGTATCATCCAGGATATTCTTATATCAATGAAATTAAAATAACCTTTGATCTTATATTCCTACATTTCATCATTGTAATTTATTTATCATATAAATATATAAAATAAATATGTAAATTATCATAATGCATCATGAGTTAATTATATACATTCATAATTTTATCATAATTAACAAAGAGTTATAAATCATAAAAGTTGATTAACATCTTTTAATTTAATTAGTTTTAGGTGACAAAAAAAATATTTTCTCATTTCTTACATGCCAAGTAGAGGTTACAAAAAAAATACAAATTATATTATCATTAATTTTAACAAATGAAGACTCTCTATATCTATCAATCTGCTAAAATGTACAACATAAATATGGCAAAGTTACTTAATTAATAAACAAAAAAAATAACCTTAAATTTTACTTTCATTGCAACTATATTATATCACTATCAATGATTTCTTTTACAAACTAATTAGTCTCAATTAATTCAATACGAATTATTGTCATGCTTTACCCTGAATTACTGATTCATTTCTAGATATTCACTCACTCATTCAGGTATTTATTTTCATCATTCATATCCGGAAGATAACCAATCACGGGACAATTAAGTCTTTCTGTCTATTTTCCGAGCGCTAGTTAATTAGTTTCTTCACCTATTACCAAGCATTAGTTTCATTTCTGAGAAACTATATATCCCTTGCTCATTATCAAGCATTAGTCCCCTTACCGGGAAGATAATGTCGGACACTAATCTCATTATAAGAAAGCTAGTTCCTTTGCTAATTATTGAGTACTAGTTTTATTTTCAGGAATTTGTCAAAACTGGTCTCATTAACACGCTCAAACCACCTGTTATCGTAATTTGTCAAAATTATCCATTACAATTTTTAGCTTGACCTCCCCTCAGATTTTGATTCGTATATGAAGTTGTAGGGTTTCAAATTAAGCAAGGTCAGTCTCTTTGGAAAGGTAACACCTCATGGTATAACTTCTATGAAGAAACATATCCTAAATTTTATCATTTTCATGCCCTAATCTTCCGTATTTTAGGATATGGTTGTCCAATTTTTCTTTTTATGGCTTTGCGATAAACCAAACATCCTTATTCAATTTCTGACTTTTCAAAACAATCATTACCATGTCATTTACATTATAACATCATTAAATACAACTTTATAAAACTTATTAAACTGACTCACATTAATTTAAAATAAT
>Ga0325405_1005388_pt1 | contig 13013 bp, 3 predicted proteins | sample PopdelMetagenome_21_FD_205663 | JGI IMG/M metagenome (GOLD analysis project Ga0325405, IMG submission 205663) | Populus deltoides microbial communities from Bellville, Georgia, United States - Xylem-Control-R2 | ecosystem: Host-associated > Plants > Phyllosphere > Stem > Wood/Secondary xylem... | reverse complement strand
TACAAAAATGGGAATTATTTACTACCACATTTAGTTAGAATCATTAAGCCTTGTGAGTTTCAGATTATTTTGTGCCCTTTTAAGAGCACATAATTAGATTAGATTGGATTTATTTCCTTGATATATCAAAAACTATGTATATGATGCGTTGAACTCTGTCATTGTCGTGGGATTTTGTGATTAAAGTTTTGACAAGAACTCTGTTCTCTATCATATTTGGAGGTATTACTCAGTTTGGCAAAATTCGACATACTGTCTTCAAGTTTGCTAATCAGAAACTTTGCTGAGAAAGTATATTGGCATGGGTTCATATTAACAAATACTCTTAAAAATCATGGAGAATAATATTGTTGCCACTTATCAAGGAACAGATTAACAAATTACTGTGAATTGTGATAATGATTTGTTTTTTTAGTTCATTATTTTTATTACACCCTTATATAGCCAGTTAAAGCATGTTTATTAAGGAAAGGCAATATTCAAAGATAGGAGACTAAGATGAAAAAAGAGGCAAAAAAAAAAAAAAAAGAAGATGTTTCTAACCTTGAGGCTAAACATCCACTTTGGTCCTTCAACTTTTGAAATTATAAACTTTCAATTCCTAAAACTTGATGAAATTCAATTTGGGTCCTAAACTTTATTTTATTTTTATTTTTTGATCTCTAATTTGAGAGATGAGAGAGAAAGTGACTGAATTCTAGTGGTATAGAGAGAAAGTATCGGTTGAGACCAATTCCGATCATGAAAATGGATGGTATTGGTGTTAATGGTTTCTTTTTATAAGAAAAGTTTATACAAGGTATTTTTTCTTCCTTAAACTTGTCTAAAATGGTAAAGAATTTTGGTTTTGAGTTGATAGTGAGTTTTGGAGCCAATTTTCAAGTTGTTAGAGGCTATGATTATGTTTTACAAGATGTTTATGGTGTTTTTTTTTTTTTCATGTTGAAATATAGTTGGAAATGGATTTCTCTTGGTCTAAAACATATCGGCTTGATTTACCAGTGACTGGAGGTTGCTAGAATCTGTGTAGTGCAGGCGACGTGTTGCGTGCTATTTTTTTCAAAGCATTAAGGGGCGGATTACAAGACGACCTGTCACCTACCTTTTAAGAAAAAAAAAACAATGCCTAGGTGCGTGGGCTGCTCTAAGCCCGTGCGCCTAGGCTTTTTTTGCTCTTTTTAAAATTTTTATCCATTATAATTGCATTTTTTTTCTTGTTTTTTTTTTCAATTTCATAACTTAATATTTAATTGATTATTAATTGGGAAACATAATTTGTTTCAATTTGATTTTTTTTTCAATCATTATGAATTTGATATTTTGTTGATTTTTAATTTTATAGGTGTTTATTTTAGATAAAAAAAATTATAAAAATAAATTTTAGAACTCAATTGAGTCTATGATCCGGGTCATAAGTTTGACTGATTAATTTTGGTTGGGTAAGGATCGGGCTTGATAATTTTTTTTTATTGTATAAATAGTTCTTGATTTATTTAATTAGATGTATGCATGAAATTTTTGAATTTCGTTTGGGATTTTTTTATGTAAAAAACACATCGTAAAAGTCTATATATATATATATATATATATTTTTTTTTTAAAAAAATATTCAACCTGTGGCGAAGCACAAGTTAAATAGTTAATGTATGAATTCATGTTAATGTCACAATCCTACCCATAACGTGTTTTTCTATAATGCTAGATGTCACATATTGCATTCAAATAATATAGACGATAATATATACGATAACAAGCTTTTCCTCTAGTTTGCCCTGGTAAAATCTTAGGCTCTAGTAATGCATTTACAAGGTAGTTGAGAATGTTTGTGTGTTTACACTCTTCAAAAATATTTTAAAATACATTTAGGTTGAAAATGCATCAATTTGATGCCTTTTTAATTTAGAACACACTTTTACAAAACTATTTGCATTACATTATTAAACACTGAATTTGGCGTAAAACCCAACCAATGTCCTCGGTCTTCATGTATTGCCCAATAACATAGATTTGGATGAACATACTCATGAAAAAACTAATGTACAAGGTGATGATGCTTATGCTCCCAATCCAATATGCTAGGAAACCTAGGTTTTTGAGCGTTTGGATTATGGGTGATCACATGTTCATGTCAATCTTCTATTCTCTAGAAGCGAGGCCCTAAATGGTTGGTGATGGAGGCCTGTATTCCTGCAAAACAGTGTCTTTTAGTGGGATTTTATGACCTTCTAATGATTATGTCAGTGAGTGAAAGTTGTAATAAATAAACATTAAATTCTAAGAACAAGCATACTTCTTCTTAATTCGTGTATGATAAATGCTGAGAATATGTGATAAGAGAATGAAGATTTTGAACCCTTATACTGTAAGAGAGTGAAGATTTTGAACCATTTACCTGGGTTATTTAGAGAATATTTATAACCTTTGTATTTTGAACTTTCTTCTTTTTGTTCAACTATTTTTTTTCCCACATCTAATTGGGGATGAAGTCCCTTGCATTAACATTAATGTTGATTTAAGTGTCTTCTTACACAATATTAATATTGATGAGAATACCACGTGTCTATAGACAACGGTCCTACATCATCTTATATACAATATTAATGTCGATGAGATAAACTTTTATAATCAACATTAATATTGATAGACATATATTCAGCTTTTAGAGGACTTTTTACACAGTTAGGGTATAGGGAAATGATGACCCTAGTTCCTTATTTTGTATGTTTATATTAAGGTTGTCAATTCCGTTCCGTTTCACCCAGAATGCCCGAAACATTCCATACCAATTCAAAAAACAGAACAAAATAAAATAAATTTCATCTCATTTTAAATCTTGGTCCGTTTCGGATTTTTCGGCTAAATTCCGCCTGGAACGTTCCAGTTTCATTCCACATGTTCCATTTTGCTCTTGAAAAGCCATTGAATCAAATTGAACCTTGTTCAATTTAATTAATTAAACCACTCAATTATAAAAAGCTATTTTTCATTACTATTTTCAATAACAATGATATTAATAATAATATTGAAAATTATTATTGCTATTTTCATTAACAATAATATTAATTTTTTAAAATTAGATTTATCACTAATATATATGGTTTATATTCATGTTGTTTCTTTCATATTTATACTTTGTAGGAATTTGAGCAAAATAAGGGATGCTTTAGATTCCATTAGCCTTGATAACATTGACCTAACTTTATATTTAAAATATTTGTGTTAAAACATTTTACTTTCATAATATTTTGATATTTTGTTTAAGTTGAATTACTTTAAGTTAAAGATCTATTTAATCTTGACTATTTAGAAATATTTTAAATTTTAAAATTATATTTGTTTGGCATTGTGTTTGTATTGCATAATTTATAATTAATTTATCTTGAATTTGAATTATATTTGTTGAATTACACACACACACACACACACACACACACACACACACATATATATATGAACAGTACAACCCCGAAACGGCACGCCGAAACACTCCGAAACTGAAACATTATATTGAAAAAAACATAACACCTATCGAAACGGAATTAACAACCTTGGTTTACATAGCTAAGTCTAAGAGAGTTGCGTCTAAAATCTTGCTAGATCCACATGTGTTTAAGCCTAGCTCGTAGCCGAGCCCATGGGAGTTGCGTATGACATCTTGCTAGACTTATGTGCGCTTGGGTCTGGCATTTTGCCAAGCACATATGCGCTTGTGCCTAGCATATAGCCAAGCCTAATGAAATCGGGTATGACATCTCGTCAGCCCCACATGCTCTTTGGCCTGGCATGTAGCTGAGTCTAAGAGAGTTGGATTTGACATCTTGCCAGACCCATGTTCGTTTGGGCCTGACATATAGCCAATCCCAAGGAAAATGAGTCTGACATCTTGCTAGACCCTTTTTCCATAGGTTTGACTTCTGTCGAGCTTTTATGATAAGTTATCCTTCTCCCGACCCCTCTGTTCATAGGCCTTTTAAATAATTGGATTTTAGCATAAAATATGATCTATCACAAGTTAATGAGAAATTCATTCAAATTAGGCTAGCAATATACATCTGCCTATATGTGTTATTTATGTGATTAACTTGATATTAAGTTGTCCTTTATTATAATCAAAATTTGATTACATTTCACTTTCTTATTTGTATTGTATATGCATTGCGGTCTTATGATTTCTTTGCTCTATTCAAGGAAGGGTAGGTTTGCTTTTTATATTTTCTTCTTGATTAAGGGTTGCAACTATTAGGAAAGAGCTTGGAAGTTGATTTAATATGTTCGTTGATAAAGTTACTATAAGAGTTATTTTTCAAAAAAAAAATACATCAAAGTTATAAAACTCGGCTCGGGTAGGGATTAGGTGGGTCAATTTGTGCTAACTCAAGCCATCTAAAATGACATCGTTTTAAAGATTTTTTTTTAAAAAAATATATTTTTTAAAAAAATAAATGAAGTTGTTTCAGGAATTTTATTTTAAAATTTAAATTGGGTCTCACTCGGGTAAATTGGGTTGTGGTTTGACTGTCCATGTCACTCGAGCTTGATTGAGTTAATTTTCAACCCGGTTTGACATACCCAAGCTAAGTCCTGGATTGACGAGTCATCGGGTTGACCCATTATGTGGAGTTAAGTTTGTAATACCAAAATAAACATCCAAGATCTTAGGCCTTGGTTTAAGCTAATTTATATCATAATTTTTACTAGTTACTTGGCTCGCGCTTCATGATGGGTCAATTTTTTTTTATTTAACACCAAAACTTGAATATGTGCATTTTCAAAGTGTTTTTGACATCAAGAAAAAAATTAATCGTGAATCAGAAAGTTGATAAATCAAGAATCATTTGTGCCGATAAATAAATCGACAATCATTCATGTCAACAAACACATAAAAAAAAAGTCAATGATAAGAAAAGACTGAATTGAAAAATTGAGAGATAGAAGTAGATCAAAATATCTTAACTTACAACATGGGTCATGTACCACATCTATGTTTAATAATTTTGTTTATTGAAATTATTTTTTTATTTTATCAAATGATGATAAAAATAAAAGTGCATATAAAAGTGATTGAATAAAATAAAATAAAAGATTTTGTAGGTTGCATTAAAAAAAATACCTACTAATATTAGAACAAAATGTTATAATCTTATTAAAAAACCAAGTAGAAATTAAACAATATTTAACTAAGGACTAAACTAGAAAGTCGAGAGATAGATATAAATTAAGATATTTGATCTTGAAACACGAGTTATGGACCTGGTTATCTTCAATAACTTTGTTTTTTTAAAATTATTTTTTTTATGTAATCAAAAGATAATGAATAAGTACGTGAAAACAATTGAATAAAATCAAAGAAAAATAAAATGTTATGTAGGGTTGCAATAAAAGAACACTTACTAGTGCAAAAAAAAAAAAAAAACTAGCATTTTTATTGTAAACCAAGTAAAAAATAAACGATAATTTATTAAAAACAACATGAATTATTATTTAATTTATTATTAATTAAAATTGAATAAATGCTAGGTTTGGCATCCACCCCCCCTCCACACAACACACACACACATTAATCTATTTTAATTAAAGCTAAAAAGAGGGTGGTGTTCTTGGCCTTGGTGACCTAACTTATTTAGCCCATTAATAGAAAAGGCCATGCATGCGGGCCTGCAAGGCCAAGACTGCATGCATAATATTTGATTTTTTATTATTTATTTGAAATTATGGATGATGTTATGTCATTCATAAAATAATGGCAGAAGACAACCTATTGTTTGTTTGCCCAATTTTCAACCATTAGATAAGTGGTTTGAAAACCAAGCATTTGCCTTTTGGTTCGAAAATACAATTTATAATATATTTTTTTTATTTAAAAACACCTAATAAATATTATTATGATGCAATAGACTAACAAATTGACTCAAAACACTCTAAGACTTGTCTAAGAACACAAAATCAAACTGAAAAAAAAAATCTGGTAAGAGTAAGAATAAAAAACACCTCCATGAAAATGTTCTCGTTGATTGAAATCTGTTGAAACCAAAGATGATCTTTGTCATGGTTGGAACGTGGCCAACCAACTTCTTTCTCTCTTTTGTCATTTTCTAGCAAAATACGACCAACTATAACTAAAAGTGAAAAAAAAAATAAAATTTGTAAGTTCTTTTTTAAAAAAATAAAGGGATTGTTTTAGAGAGAGGAAAGTATGGGATCAAAATGTATTTTTTTGTGTGTGTTTGAAACCTGACATATAACTTGGTTGTGGTGTATACTTTGATATTTTTTTTAATTATATCTTTCAATAATAAATTATAAGAAATAGATCTTTAATTTGGTCATTAAAAAAATTTAATTGTAGAGAAAAAAATTTGATGATAAAAAAAAACATTGTTTTAATTCTATGAGAGGGGTACAATGCATTTTGCACAGTAAATCCCTTAATCCCTTAGTGTGTTGTCACTAGTAATTTTATAAAATCTATTTAATTTTTAATTAATTTTAAAATTTTAAGTTAATGAAATAAAAATAAATCAACATTAATTATGAAAGTTTTTTTTTTAATTGAACATGTTTTTTGTATTATTTAATATCATGCGCGTTTTTATTTTTAAATGTAAATATATATCAAGCATATGTTTGAATTTGATAAATGAAAGAAGAAAGCATGTAATTAATTAAAAATATAATTAAAATAATCAATAATTAAAAGAATCAATAATTGAAAGAACAATCTACGTTGGAAGGATTGTTAATTTTAGTCAATGAGCGTAACCTTCGATTACAAATCCCATTATTCTCAACTTTATTTTATTTTTTTGTTATAATTATTTCACATCAAAGTAATTATGAAAATCAATTTTTTTAACACTTGTCAAAGAATTATGATTAATTTTGAAGTAAGACATAATCATCCAAAATTTAATATGAAATAAAAGATGAGAAATTATCAAGTATCAAATCATTATTATTTAGACCTTTTCTTCTACTATATGCTAATATTCGGTTAGTTCTAATATTGTTTTCAAATAAAAAAATCTATTTTTTTTAGTGTTATTATCATTAAAGTTTTTAAAAATATGCACCTTAAATTAGTCATCAATTATCAAACCTCAATTATTGTAAAAATATATAATAATTAATCATTTTTTTAGTTCGTATAAAGAATCATTATTTTTTTACAACAATGATTATTTTTTTACACTAATTTTGAAAAGAAAAAAAAATTCAAAATCATGAAAAATAATATTTTTTTTGTGAGGTTGTATGAATAATACAAAACTAACCATTAATTATCTGTAAAAAATCATGAAAATCAAAATAAAAATATACAAATCTTTGTTATTTAGACCCTTTTCTTCTTTATCTTAATCTATGGTCATTGATAATATTTATTTTTAAATATATGTTATATCATTTTAGATTGATTAATTATCGATTATCAAATCTCTATTATTGTAGAAAAAAACAAAAATGAATTATTAATTGTTTTACAAGGTTGCATGAAGAATAATTATTTTTTTATAGCAATTTTGAAAAATAAAAGGTCTAAAACATGAAACATAATCATTAATTTTTGTGAGATTGTATGAAAAACAAAAGAATAATCACTAATCATTTGGGAAAAATTGACATTTAGAAAATGATAAAATAGTAGATAATGAAAAAAATAAAAGAAAAGAAAAACTAAAAAAAAATAAAGAAGAAAGGTGGGCCTGGCGTTTATCAGGCTTGCGCTCCTAGTGGCACCCAAGTAAGTCTTTTAAAGAGTTAAAGCAAAGAGGCAAATGAAACGTCATCCACGTGGATGACATGTCGTGCATCAAGCCACCATCAACGACGATATTGGAACTCAAGCGTTCCCATCTTGGAGACCATTTGTCGCAAGAAAAAACGAGGGCCATTGTTTTTTATCCCTCATGTGCAATGTCTACTTTCAGGGACCTTGTTGTAGCACAAATAAAGTTTAGGGGCTGTTTAGTAAAAATTCATAACTTAAGGATCAAAGTGACAAAAAGTACACAAAATCAAAAGATTACTCTTTTTTTTTTGCGTGTGTGTGTGTGGAAAACAACATCGTTTCAAGCAAAAGAAATCCCTAAACCAAGGTGGTTTTACAATCAAACACAGGTGTAAGAAAATGTCGAGAAAATGGCATTGGGAAGAAAAGATATTGGGAAATAGAAACTGTAAGTGGGAACTGCGGTTTTTCAAAAAGCTGGGAGGTGGGAAATGTGTTTTCTTGAGAAACAGCGATTTCTCTTAAAACACTTTTTTTAATTTAAAAATAAAATTAAAAAGATAGATTTTTTAAATAGAGTTTCTATATAAATAAAAAACTTAAACATGTTTTTTTACTCTATGAAAAGAATAAACTGCTTTTTAAATAGATTTTGTATTTAACCAAAGTTTTTTTTTTTAAAAAATATATTTAAATACCAATCAAATCCTTCAAAACAAATTGTTTCTCCTTGATTTTTTTTTTAAAATCTTACTTAAGAAAAATACATTTATTTTTTTGTAAAATTAAAAAAAAATAACCCAGGAGAAGCAATTTAGCTAGATTGGGATTCTTAATTGTAAATGTTTCTTATTAAGAAGGATTTGATTGTTTTTTCAAATATTTTTTTTAAAAAACTTTGGTTAATTGAAAAAATCTATTTAAAAACCAGTTTATTCTTTTTCTGAGATTAAAAAAAAACATGTTTATTCTAATGTTGTAGGAATTTTTCCAAGCTAATTAGAAAAAATATGGACTCATTAGATGCAAATAAGACTTGAAGATACTTAAACTTATATTAATGTAACCAAGCCTTTATAGAATTTATTTTGGCATCACAAAAATAAATTTTATTCAAAATTACATTTAATTTCCAAATTTTACCATCTAAAATTACCTTTATTGCCAAAACCTATATATTGAAGAATACCTTATAAGAAATTATTTTATCAATGGTTTTATTACTCAATTCTTTTTTATATGGAGAAATGCTCTTGCACTTTTAATCACCAAAAAGCTTTTTACCCATTATTAGCTAAAGTGATAACTTGTAATTTTAAAAGAAGTGTGTTTAACAATCAAGAATTAACTTGTTTGGCATGATTAACTTATTTTATACTCAAGTTGTTTGTAACAACTATTTTTTTTTTCCAAGAAGAGAGATATAGCCATTCCTAATAGATGAAAGAACACATCAAAAAAAAAAAAAAAATCTATCTCCATCTATCTTGTGCGAGTAACGGCTATTTTTGGGGTTTTTCATATATAAATATCACTTTTTCACTTAATGTGAGTTACCTTACAAAAAACAAGCTTATATTTTTACATTATATTGATAATTCTCTTATCTAAAAAGCTTTTATTATTTTTATAATCCTTTCAAAGCTTTAAACCTCCCTTACATCATATCATTATTTCACACTCTCGTGTTAGATTACTTTAATAAAAAATTGAGCTCAATCTTATTGTAAGGTGTGAGAATTATTGTGAGAGAAATATTTACTGTGAAAGTGCAAATGACATTTTAACCACTTGAAAAAAATACTAGTTGTGAGCCATTAAGAATGTTTAATCTTGATCATCGAAAAAGATTGTGAGTGGAAGGTTTAATCTTGATCATTGAAAAAGATTATAAAAGGCTTTCTAATCTTGATTCCATAACAAAATTAGTGTATCAGTAACGTCTCACCCATTAAGAAGATCGTGAATGAATAATGAATACTTGAATAAAAAATAAAGAAGTGAAGTGAGCGGTTTTCCAAACCACTATAAATTTGATTACATAAATTTGATGCATGTTGTCATGAAAACATTAAATTGGTTATACATTCATGCACAAGATGATGAAAATAAGCCGCGTTGGAAGGGTGACACTTTTTTAGTCTTTTGGAAAGCAACAAAATTTTGGTTGTCAACTTTGTATCCTTGACCAAATGAAATAAGAAATTGGACATATACATTGGAACTTATAAATGTGCTATTTGGTGATGTAATATTGTGGATCTATTTGCTATTCGGTGCCTCCCTTTTTGATGTGCCAAGAGGGGAGAAAAATGTGGTGCTTGCATGCATAATATTAATTATTTAGGAGAGAAAAACATGGTATTTATGGTTGAATGTGGACTGTGATATGTATGAATTTTAGTCCTTAAGTTATTAAGATATGATATGATGTTATTGATGGCATGAGATTAAGATTTATAATAATATATTTATGACATGCTATAATTTTAGTATATCTTAAACATGCATTTTGACAAGGGGAGCTTCTAATATTTTAAGATTCATATTGCGAGTGATAAGGAGACATAATATTAATTATCATCTTTATTTCCTTATAATATTAATTGTTTGTCGTCATAAAAAAGAAAAAAGATTGTTAGCTCAAAGGTCTTTAATACCCATGAATTAATTATTTTGATGATGGCAACAATTATTGAATTTAATACGAATATCAAAAGTTTTAATGTTGTGGGATTTTTTCTCATTAATTTAAAATAATATTAGCTTCTTGGATGCAAATATAACTTGAAGACACCTAAACTTATATTAATGTAATTAAGTCTTTATAAAATTTAATTTGGTATAACAAAAATGAATTTTATTCAAAATTATTTTTAGATGCCGAATTTTACCATCCAAAATTACTTTAATTGCCAAAACTTATATATAGTGAAGAATACCTTATAAGAAATTCTTTTATTAAAATATTTTGATGTCATCACTCAATTATTTTTAAATGAAGAGCATGAACGTTATCACATGTGCTCCTGCACTTTTAATCACTAAAAAGCTTGTTATACATTTTTAGCTAAAATGCTATACTTGTAATTTTGAAAGAAATATGTTTAACACTTAAGATTAACTTATTTGACTTGATTAACTTATTTTATACTCAAGTTGTTTATAACAAATCCTTTTCTTCCAAAAAGATAGATATAATGGTTCCTAATAGATGAAAGAACACATCAAAAATCAAAATATTTTATCTCTATCAATCTTGTGTGAGTAACGACCATGTGTGGGTTTTCCACATATAAATACCACTCTTTCATTTCATGTGAATTGCCTCACAACAAAAAAACACATATTTTTACAACATTTGATGCTTACAAACATTTTTTTTGTCTAAAAAGCTTTTATTATTTTCATAATCCTTTCAAAGCTTTAAACCTTGCATTAATTAACTATTTCACACTGACGAGTTAGATTACTTTAATAAAGACTTGAGTTACTCTTATTGTAATTTTCTCTTATTGTAAGGTTTGAGGATATTTATGAGAGAAATAATTATTGTTAAAGTATATGTGACTTTTTAACCACTCGAGAAAATATTGGTTATGAGCCTTTAAAATGTTTAAACTTGATCTTTGAAAAGATTGAAATGTTTTCTAATATTGATTCCATAAAAGGATTAGTGTATTGGTAATTAAGATCTCATTTGTTGAGAAGATTGTGATGAATAATGAATACTTAAATGGAGGTTCAAGAATTGAAGTAGGTGATTGTCTGAACCACTATAAAATTGATGTGTCTCTCTTGCTCTTTATATCTCTTTATCTATGCATTGCTTAGTTAATTGTTTTTGCTCAATGTTTGAGGTGTTAAAGGGTTAGAAATCTTAAATTATCAAAGTTTCAGTTAAACTTAATTCATCCATCTTAGATGTTATTTTAGACTTTCATATTTTATTTTAGGTTATTTATGATATTGGGTAACATATTGATATTTTATTTTTGAAAATTAGCACCCTTTTTTTTTTTTATAAAAAAACATTAATGAAATAACACAATTTAAAAAAATAATTGACAAAATAACACAATTTATACATGTCGCAATTGAAAAAAGTGATATTTAAGCTTGTTGTTATTTAAAATCATGACATTTTAAAACAAAATTTTAAAATGGGCTACATACGAGGAGATATAAGAGAGAAGAGAGAAAATAGAATTAAAGAAAAAGACCCAGGAGGCATACCCAAGTTTCGATTACGACACCACCACGCAATATCATCAAAAAGATCTCGACAAGATGAATTCAATGACATCAATAAAGGTCACCACCGATGACATGAGTGTGTCACACTTGTCGTCTAAAGGTGGCAGGTGACTTACTTGCTTTTGGTGGTAGGTGTCCCACTTGGTTTATCGTTGGTGACCTTTCTTAGTGTCGATGGATTTATCTCATTGAAATATTTCTGATGGTATCGATGGTGTTATAATCAGAGCATTATTTGTGTCTTTACGGTTTTTTTTTTTATCTTTTCTCTCTCCTCTCTCTTCATAAATTATAATGAGGAGAGAGAAAAAAAGCAAAAGACCTTAGAGATACACCGAAGCTTCAATTACAACACCACTGATATTAAAAAAAGATCTCGATGAGACGAATTTAACAACAACAGAGAAGGTTACTAATGGTGATCAAGTGGGCCTCACTTGCCACCAAAGGCAAGTGAGCCACTCACCATCCTTGGATGACTAGGGTGTTTGGCGTTACGGTTGGATTGCGCTTTTGAAAAGTTTTGATTTTTTTTCTTCAAATTAGTTTTTATTTAGTTTTTGGATTATTTTGTTGTGCCGATGTCAAAAATATCTTTATTAAAAAAAACATTACTTTCATGAATTTCCAAACGAAAAAAATTTGAAAAGCAATTTCAACTATTATCTCAAACACCCCAGACAAATATGGTATACTTAAGTCATCGTTGATGACCTTTCTTGATGTTGTTCGATTTATTTTATCGAGATATTTTTGATGATACAAATAGTGTTGTGACAAGAGTTTCGGTGTGACGAGATTTTTTTTATATTTTTTTATCTTTTTTTTCTCAACTCACTTTTTTTTGTATAGTCCATTTCATAATTTGTTTTTTGAAATGTCACAATTTTGAATAATAACAAAATTGAATGACGTGTTTTTCAATCATAATATTTATAAATTATGTGATTTCGCTATTTTTGTTAAATTATATTATTATATTAATATTAAAAAAATTATAATAAGCAAAAATAGCCTAATATATTTGGCA
>Ga0325405_1005385_pt1 | contig 13016 bp, 5 predicted proteins | sample PopdelMetagenome_21_FD_205663 | JGI IMG/M metagenome (GOLD analysis project Ga0325405, IMG submission 205663) | Populus deltoides microbial communities from Bellville, Georgia, United States - Xylem-Control-R2 | ecosystem: Host-associated > Plants > Phyllosphere > Stem > Wood/Secondary xylem... | reverse complement strand
TAAGCATGGTAAGTTGAAGCCAAAAAAATATCAATCAAGAAATCTGAAAGGAAGATCCTGTACTAAGAGCCTCCAGAGACATGGCCCATCTCTCGACGTTTATTAAATTCATTGAAGCCAAAAAAAAAAAAGATCAAGGAAGATCCGCGTATAACGGTCCATATACCAAGCCAGCCACCAGAGACACGCTCCATCTCTCGACATTTATTGAATTCGTTGGGTACAGATGTCCAGTTCTCATTCCACCAAGCATGCTCGCAGTTGCTGCTTCTTGTATTTTTATCTTTATTGCGTGGACCCGTCGAAAGTGTGGTCACTTCCCCGCCTACATGGCTACGGTGCTTGGCCCAATCATGTTACTAGCAATTTATTTCTTGACTGTGTTTTATAAAAGTTAAAATTTTTTAAATTAATTTTTTAATTTTTTAATTTTTTCTGGTACGTTAATATAAAAATATTTTTTAAAAAAAATAATATTATTTTAATATATATTTTTAAAAAATATATATTAAAAAACAATCACTGTTATATTCTTAAACACTCTCTAAATACAAGAACACATAAATTATTGTCAAGACTCTGAGATATCGTTTGATTACTATTTCGAAATAGAAAAATATAGACAATTGAGACAGGGAAGACAAGATAAAAAAACAAAGATGAAATTGTGTTTAGTAGTGATGTATAAAATAAAAATGACTTTCTTTGTATCTTGTTTAGTTATGATGGATAAGATAAAATAAAATATAAAAAATCTATTTATTCACAATATGAATTACTATCAAACTTACATATTTAAAAAATAATTGGATATTATTTTTTTACTTTAGTTTATATTAAGTGTTGAAATTGATAATAGTATAATAACTCCAATTATAAAACTATGACTAACCTGAGAGGTTGAAATGGAACTCGGCTTACATGAGGTTTGGATTGATCCAACTTTTGTTAAAAAAATAAAGGAAGGATTTACTTGACTTGACGAGGTCAAAAAACCGGGTTGACTCGAGATAAAACACAAGTAAAAAACCCGTTGATTTTTTTGAAAAAAAAAGTGTCAAAACAAGTTTGATTTTATATATTTTTTTAAAAATTGGGTTAACTAGGTTGGCCCTCTCCACTGTAATCTGAACTTTGCCTTGGGTTGACTCTTGAATTGAGTTTTAAAATTATAATAATAGTCACTTTTATTTTTATGTTCGCCCGGATCATCATTAGGTTGACCTTCCATATATATGATCAGGTATTACCCCGGGTTGACCCCCAGTTCAATTTTAAAACTATAATAATAATCACTTTTCAATCCCAACTCATTCGTGACTCGAGCCTTGCTTCGGGTAAATCTCTAAATTGAGTTTTTAAAATATGATAATATCCATTTTTTCCTTACATTTACTCGGGTTAACCTGACCCATGACCCAGGCTTTTCCTTAGATCGACCCTCGAGTTGCGTTTTGAAATTACGATAATAACTATTTTTATCATTACATGTCGTAATTTGACAATTTTAAAATTGAGAGTTTATCACAATGATATTTTATGAATAAAAAATAATAAATTTTATCTCCGGAAATATATCCTTTTTATACATTCTATTTTGAAAGTACAGAAACTTACTCTTTTTTTAACCAAATATATATTTGTCTCTATTGTTTTTGTGCCTTCTGTCCCATGAAAGTAATTAAGCGCTACTAAAAATATATGGCGAAATGACTATACACTAAGACATAAAAAAATAGATGAAATTATTTTATTGCCCTTCAAAGAAAAAATGATATGCCCTGGGGTTAGGGTAATTTGGTATTTTCTCATAACCCATTGGTAATTAAAAGATTGTAGGGGGTTTATGCATCTTTAAAAAAATTAAAAAATAAAATGACTACAATATCCTTAAAATAAAAAAATTAAAGTTGTTGACCAAGGGTATTTATGTGTTTTTGTTTTTTAAAATATAGTAAAAAGAGGTCTTTAGCCTTGGAATCAAGAAAAAATAATACATGTGTGCAAGGATATTTTCAACATTTAACAAAGGTTTTTTTTGTTATTTTCAAATCCATGGAGGACAATTTGATTTTTTTACGTCATATAATTGGTTTTCTAATTCAAAAGGTTGTTAGCATGTGCTCTATACAAGTTAGTGTGTGGGAGATGCCCACACTCTTTGAACAATGTGCGTGATACCTCCCGGTGAACAAACATGCCATTTTGCCATGTCGTTGGAAGCGCCACCAAATTCTCTTCCTCCTGATACGATGTGTGACAACAAAGTGTAAGTGGTTTGTCACCGATGGTCATTTTTTTCATCATTTATCTCTTTTCCCAAAAAAACACATCTATATACTCTTTGTTTTTTATATTTTAATTTTAGTCATTATTCTTTTAATTTATAGGTTTTGTTCCTGACTCTTTATAAAAGTTTTATCTATTTTTAATTTAGCATTTCAAGTACAATTTGTCATATATTTGTTTTTTCAATTTGATCTTTATTCGTTTTATTCTAATTTTTTTAATTTATAGGTTTTGTTCCTGACTCTTTATAAAAGTTTTATTTATTTTTAATTTAACCCTTCAATTACAATTTGTCATATTTTTCTCTCTCAATTTGGTTCTTAAACTTTTGATTTTTAATTTTTGTTATTGGCTCTTTTATAAAATTTTTGTCTATTTTTAATTTAGCATTTCAAGTACAATTTGTCATATATTTGTTTTTTCAATTTGATCTTTATTCGTTTTATTCTAATTTTTTTCCTTGGTCTTTTTTATTAAGATTTTATTGGTTTTTAATTTCATCATCCAATCAAGTTTTATGGTGTATTATTTTTTTCAATTTATTCCTCATTCTCTTGATTTCTCTCTTTTGTTAATTTTTTTTCTTTTCAGTTTAACCCTTCAATCAAGAATTTTTGGTTGCATTCTAATTTATTTTTTATTTTACTTTCACCCTCGTTTTTTAAATTATAATTTTTTATGTTGGATTATTTTGTGTAATTGATTTGTTTTTCAATTTCATCCTCCAGCCTTGATTTGTTAGAGATTAAGCTTTATGGTTTTTTTTATTTATAGTGCTTCAGTTTAATGACCTAAGTCATGAGTTTGAAAAATTAACAAGAGTCAATATTTTTTGGCTCATTTTCTTTTCTGATTTTATCATTCGATATTTTTTTTCAAAAAAAGATTGGTTTTGTGGTGTTTTTCAATTTATTTTCTATCGAATTATCTTAGTCTCATGACTCGGGTCACATATCTTGCAAGTTAACCTGGGTTGGCTCGCTCTTTATTACCCAAGTTACATTTCTATCACATTAACTTGAGTTGATTCAGATTGTTTTTTTGTTCATATTTATCCAATTTTGTACTTTCAAGGTTTTTTTTTCAGGTTATCGTGGTCTTTTTTATATAAAAGTCTTACATGTCTGCTATCATTGTCTATTTTTTTTTTATCATTTATTTAAAATATAATAAAATTATTAAACTTGGTCGGGCTTGTAACACAAGTCATTTGTTTTTCTTATTTATTTAAAAAGTGTCCGCAACACCTAGACCCTCACCACCATTTTCTTATTTTTTTTATTCTTATTGGTTTTTTTGTCTTAATTGATACCTTTTTTTAGTATGTATTTTTTAAAATAAATTTCTAATTTGTATTTTAATTAATATCCCTCTTCTATGATTTTTTTTATTTTTTTTGTTTAGCATCTGTTTTAATAGATTTTTTTAAAAAATATTTTTTGTATGTATTAGATTCTTAAAATATTATTTGGATTCATCTATAGTTTTTTTTTAATGTTTTATATATATGAAATTTATTTTAAAAAATAAAATAAAAATATTTATTTTTAGATAATATGTCTAATATGTGCAGCCTTGCATAATATTGTTTTTCTTTTTTCATTTTACTCAATCAATTTAACGTGTTTGTCTATTTGTATTAGCTTGTGATGTATGATTTTTTGAAAAAATAAATTCTTTCATTTTGATTTTATTTGAATGAAATCAAAAAAAATCGAAAGAGAGCCCTTTAAAAGGAGCCCTAGAGTCTGGGCCCAATGGACTAGTTTTTGGGCCTAAAGCGAGGGCTAGAGTGCCTGCATGCCTGCCTATTTAATTTTACTCATCGTCTACTTAATTTGATTACTTGTCATTTGCCTCTCCTATTTTCAACGACCCTAAAATCACTAAAAATTTTGGGTTAATATTTTTCAACCAGAAAAAACTCATATTTTAACCATTTTGATCCAAAAACACATACAAAACAATCTAGAGACCCACACAAACTCCTTAACGCCTTAAAACAACTAAAATATTGGTTCAAAAATAAAGAATTAACCTAAAACCCAAAGATTTCCCAATGTTAGATATTATCTTTTAGGCAATTTTAAGGTGAAATAACACTCAGGTTAAATTTTTCTCGTCAAATGGAACTCGTGGATATTAATATTGCTCTTTTTCATGATTATAATCGGTGGCAGTAAGAACTTTCTCTTTTTTTCCTAGAATGCAACAAACCTTTCAATCTGCTCTCTATAGCTAAGGATTGAAAAAAGAAAAAGAAAAATGAGTTTTGTATCAAAATTAAATTACATAAAAAATTAAGGATTGAAAAGGTATCATTTAGAAAGTAAAAGGATGAAAATAAACCTTTTTGCATAAACTTTGAAACCACCACCCATTTCACTTACCTTTTTCACTTCAGCCCTCTGTCTTTCAATTTTTTTATTCTTTAACAGTTTAACTTAAACTAGCCTTAAATTTTGTCTTAAAATAATGAAGTTAAGAGAGAAAAAAAAAAAAAAACCAGTGCACAGAAAAATCCACAATGCACCAAGTATGTGTCTACAATGAAGTGATATTTTACTCATCGTAAGACTTAGTGTTTTACCTGTGTTTTTTTAATCAATTTCATCTTTTAAAGTGATATTTTTATTTTTCAGTATTTGATGGAAAATTTATTTTTATATTTTTTTATCATATAATAAAAAATAAAAATTAATTTGACTTAGTCCATAACCCTGGTCATGGGTTCGGCAGAGTTAACCCGACCTGTTTCTTTTTTTTTTCTCTTGAATTTTTTTTTTTGATCATGCATAATCAATAAGGTCATGTCGGAACATCCTCAAATTATTTAATTTAAAACATGAGCTAAGCAAGAGTTTTTAAATTTGAATTGATATATCAAGTTTAATTATAATACTAAAAAAAATTTACGGACCAAATTTTTTTTTGGTCCAACCTGATATTTATTCTCCAATAAACGCTAATAGAAAGCTAGGTGGTGTAACGTGTAATTACTCAAGTAAGCCAATTAAAAGGTTCCTGAACAAGGATTGAGGCTCCCCTGGGTCTGAAGAACAACCAAAGAGGAGCATGTTGTTGGGCCTGCTTTAACGTGTAACTACTTATAGAATATTAGAATGCACCCTTCAAGCCATTTAAGTCATGTGCAGGCTTTCCTAGGACGATGCGTATATCGTCATTTGTGCTTTAAAAAAATCATGGTCGGAAATGAATGGATTGTTTATGATTTTAATTTAAAAATATTTTAAAATAATATATATTTTATTTTTTAAAAGTTAAATGATCAATACATTAAAAGAATCTAAAACCATTAAAAAAAATTAGTATAAAAAAATTTAAATCTGAAGAACCGCTATTTCAAGTGCGTTCCCAATTTTCCCCATACAAAATTCTTGCTTTTCTTTTATGCTTTTTTTTTTATTCAGAGGAACGAGTAATGAATCTGGAGCCAGTCTTTTTTAATTAAATATAATAATTTAAAAGATTGCAGCTATTAGGTTTCAGCTTTTACTTCATCAATATTGAACTAAGGCTCCTTGTATGAAATCTTCACTCTCATAGCATACAATACTAATTCAAATAGGTAAATTGACATGTAATTAGTAAACTATTCGCTCGTTAAATAGAGGCTGATTGACATCGTTATGAAATCAATGAAGGAATGGATTTGTTTCTCGAACATTATTATTTGCAAACAAACACATGGGCTTCCGGACAAAAATAAAAAACATATGGGCTTAGGATGAAGTTTCACACTTGCCTGCCTATTGCTAATTCCACCTCTAATCATGGATAAACGGCCGTTAAATCATTAATTGACCGGGTTGGGTCAAAAACGTTGTCGTTACCTTCATCTTATAAGCCATTGATCTCCGGATTCTCTCGGTACTCTCAGAAGGCAGTGAAGAATGATAAAGTGTAGATTCCTTTTATTCACTGATTACATCAGCTTTTCACTGTGTAAATCCACACCGTGAAAGGCATGCTTTTTAGTTATATTTTTCTTTTTCTTTGTTTTTTTTCAATTAATTTTTTTTATTTAATTTAGTTTTTAAATATTAAATTTTTATTTATTTAGTTATCACATTCTCATGACACAAAGATCAGATTTGACGAGTTAACCTGGTTCTACTGGTTAACCCAATTCACTTAATTTTTTTAATTAATTTTTTTCTTCTAATTTCATTATTTAATATTGATTTGATTGAGAATTAAACTTTATTATTTGTTTTGTTTAATTTTCATTAGATTATCCTACTCTCATGACACGAGAATAATGCTTAACGGATTAACCCGAGTTAACTCGGGTTGTTTTCTGTATCTTTTATTTAATTGATTTTTTTTTAATTTTATCATTCAACATTGAGTCGATTTAGAATTGAGTTTTCTAATCTATTTTGATTTGCTTTTTATGAAAATATCTTGGTCTTAAGATCAAGATTACGGGTTTTAGCATTTTAACTCTAGTTAAATCAGGTTATTTTTTTATTTTCTTTCTAAGAGGTTATATTGATCTCATTATCATTTAACATTAGGTCGGTTGAGAACTGAGTTTCATAATCTATTTTTAACCTAATTGACTCATTCTCTCTCCCTCTCTCTCCCCTTCTTTTTAATTGACTTTTTTTTCTTCTAATTTCATCAATTAATATTATATATAATTGAGAATTATGCTTCATGATTTCTTTTAGTTTATTTTTCATTAGGTTATCATAGTCTCATGACTCCGTAATAGTGCTTAACGGTTAACTCGGGTTAACTTGGCTTATTTTATATGTCATTTTTTTAATTAAGATTTTTACAATTTTCATCGTTCAACATTAGATCCGACATAAACGATTGAGAATCGAGCTTTGTAATTTATTTTTATTTTTTTATATGGGGCTATTCCAGTATCAGGACCAAAGTCACGGATTTGACAGGTTAAACAAGGTTAAATCATGATATATATGTATTTTTTTTCTATAAGGTTATCCCAATCTGAAGACTCGAGTCTAGTTTGGTGGATTGACTCAGGTTGTTTGGTGTTATTTTTTAATTAGTTTATTTTTTTAATCTCATCCTTCAATATTGAGTTGGTTAGGGATTGAAATTTGTAATTTGTTTCAATTTGCTTTTCATGGGGTTATCTCAGTTTTATAACCTGAGTTGCAAGTTTGACATGTTAACTCAAGTTGTTTTTTTAGGTCTTTTTTAATTAATTAATTTTTAATTTCATCCTTCAATATTGGGTTGATTGAGAATTAGGCTTAATAATTTATTTTGATTTGCTTTCTATAGGGTTATCATAGTCACATAACATGGGTCATGAATTTGACACGTTAACCCGGGTTGTCTAATGTCAATCCAATATGTTGTTATTTTAATATTAAAAAAAGATATCATCTTCAAATTTTGTTTAGTCAAAATTTGTTTTTATAGGTTGTATGAGTTGTTTTTGGACTAGTAAAGTTAATTGGGTTATACCGGGTAAACCCTCACACGATTTAATTGTTTTTTGTTAGGAAAAAAATATTAGCAATATTTGAATATTTTTTAACGTTCAAGAAATATTTGACTTGATTCGCAGCGTTCGCAGCATAGCATGAGTCAATCATCTAGTAATAACCATTCCATAAAAAAAATTTCAACAATCGGTCAACCAGTTCAATATCTTATCAAGCCATCCAACATCCAGTGAACTAGTTAAACCCTTAATCAAGTGGAAAGAAAAAGAGAAAATGAGAAGAAGTAGGTTGGACAACCTAACCTAACCTCTCCTAGCTAAGCCTAGTCGAAGGTTATAATAAAGGACCAGGGGATAAAATTCAAGCAAGACTGCCTTCAAATTCAAGCTTCTCAGAACAAGCCCAACCAAACCTTTTCTAATATTAGGGTAACCAAATCTTGCAACTAGGCCTCTCTCGCTAACCTTTATATCAAAAGTCATCCCTAAGCATGACTTAGTCATCCTTTTCATCAATGACTACATATTTTGCACCAACTTTCTTGGCCTGCCATCTTTAATAAAAATAACTTACTCTCAAGTACCAACCTTTCTATTAATTAAAAGTGTGGCACACCAACCAATGACTTAGCTTATTAGAAGAACATATATTCCTTATTATTTTTTCCCTCTCCACTAAGTAAGCTTATATGACTTATGGTATATATAAATACCACAGGTCACAAGGTAAAAAGAGAGGTTATGAGAGCTTCACTCAAGCTCATACCACACATTACTCCCCTTATTACAAACACATTATATTCATATGCTATAATAAAAATTAAGAGTTTAAATCTAATTGTAAAGACAATATGAGTTTTGTAGGATGTAATTGAATGAATTGAAAACTTTTATTGGAAAGAGACTTTGACTTCAAGGACTGAATTAAAATGAAAATAATTAGTTTGGTGACCAATTTAAGGTGACCGGGCCTCTCAAGATCCAAGCTCAATTTTTAAGAAATGCCATAGTTTTATAAGTTATCCGCTAAATAATTTATAGAGTTCATAAACCAAATTCCAAATTTAAACTGAAACTAAAATAAGATCTTTTAGGAAATTGTAAATTGAATCAAAGAAAACCAATTCTCCCTTTTATACACTGCTGTTGTTTTTTTACTTTTAATTATATATTGTAGTTTTGCCTTATATGACAATGTTTCCAAGGCTTTTAGAATATCTGGTTTATGCGGTAAATAGTCTTGACATATGGAATTTCAATCATTGATAGAGATTGATAAGACCAAAGTTGCATCATAATCATACATGTTGCCATCCCTTTTCTTTTCTTTCAATTTCTAAGACAATGATCATTTGCCTTAAGGAAAAAAGGATAAGAGAGATAGAAAATGAAAGCCATGGAAGTTAGATCTTCTCTATTAAAGGCACATCCATTATAGATCTTATTACAATTCCCCTCTCCTTTAAAACACCTTGCCATCAAGATGAGGGTAAACCTTTTTAAACCATGAATCCTCCACCCATAACACGTCCTCTTAACCTTAACCCTCTCATATAACCAAAATTTCTTTCTTAGTTTTCATGTATATCTTAGTTTTTTTCCTTCCCAATACCTCAATAGGCTTTAGGTTGGGTTTTTCTTTCTAATAAAAAAAGGACAACTTTGGTTTTACTTCTTCCTTCAAACTGATTTTCTTATTCAACAACAATACATTGAAAGTGGGATGGGTTTGTGTCCCTTCAAGTAACTCCAATCGATAAGCTACTTGATCTATTTTTTATTGTATTTTGAATAGGCTATAATATCTAAATGCTATTTTCTAATTCTTTTCTCTGATGCAAACCTAATTGTTCGTATGGTTGAAGCTTGAGATTATAAGCCCAATCTCCTTTTTATAAGTTCTCTCATTTCCTTTTCTTATCCACTTGAAGCTTCTGTTTTGCTTGTGCCTTGTGTAGATTTTCCTTGAGTGTTTGTATTATTTCTAATATCTCTCAAATATGTATCCATTGCTTTGTTATCTATTATTCTTGGAATGTATTTTATTATTCATGGTGGGGTATAACCATAAACTACCTCAAATAGAGTAGATTTTAGAGACGTGTGATAACTGGTGTTGTGCCATCATTCAGCCATTGTGAGCCATTTTGATCACTCCTTAGGGTTTTCATTTGTAAAACACTAAGATAACTTTCTAGGATTTTATTAGTCACTTCTGTTTGGCCATCATTTTTGGGGTGGTAAGCCAAAGATAGGTGTAGTTAGACTCTTTGAACCCTAAATAACTCTCCCTAAAATTTACTAGTGATTGTGGGATCTTTATCCATGACAATACTTTCTGGCAGCCCATATAATAATTTGGCTATTTTAGTGACATTGTATGGGTAGGTTACAAGAATAAAATGGTCATATTTGGACAACATGTCAATAACCACCAAAATTATAGAATAATGATTGAATTTAAGTGAACATTAAATAAAATCCATAAAAATTAAGATCAAAGGTTTTTATAGTGTTGGTAAAGGTTATAGTAGCACAAAAGGTTTAATGTTGTTCATTTTAGCTCTTTGACAGATGTCACACTGCTTTATATAATTTTTTATATTAGCATTCATCCCCTTTTAAAAAAAATTCCTTTTTAGCTCATTATAGGGTTGTTTAAAAACATTTTTTCCTTGTATAATAGAAGCATATTCTTAAAATGATACCTATGGAAACCAACTGTCTCTTTTTCAATATGTTGAGACACCCGTTGAATTTCTTTATCCACGAAGCAACTTGCTTTTAGCTCTTCAACTAAGCTGACCAAAGGAGTTGTAATGGCCCACAATTCTTTTTTCTTTTCAACCTTTATGGATAGGGCATTTGCTATTAGATTTTGATTTCCAGATTTATATTCCACACAGAAGTCATAACCAATGATTTTAGACAATCATTTTTGTTAAGTTGAAGTTTCAATTTTCTATTCTTAAAGGAACTTAAGGCTCTATTGATTTATCTTAATTTTAAATGGTTTCCCTAATAAATAAGGCCTCCATTTATGTACAACTGGTACTAGGGCTAAGAATTAATTTTTATAGGTGAAGAGATACAACGTTTTCCTCTTGAATTTTTTTTTCAAATAAGATATTAATTTTTCCTATTGCATTAAAACAATCCCAACTCTTTTCACTGAGGCATCACACTCAACTAAAAAGGCTAAGTGAAATCTAGTAGTGCAAGAACTAGTGGTCTAGAAATTATTACCTTTAAGTTATCAAAAGCCAATTCTGATGACTCATCCTAGAAAAAAACTCATTTATTTAGAAGTCCATTTAAGGTTCATGTTATGGTTTTGTGGTTTCTAATAAATCTTTTATAGCACATTGTCAACCCCAAAAACTCTCAAAGTGATTTTAGATTAGTGGGTCTTGGCCATTTTAGCATGGATTATTGGTAAGCCCAAAGGGCATTACTAGAAACGAATAATGTCTTTCATAGGTTCTAAAGGCAGTCTTGTGGATGTTTTTAGTCTTTATTATGATCTTGTAAAATCCAGATCTCAGGTCCAGTTTTGAGAAAAAAATCTTATCCATATAACTCATTCAGGAGTTCTTCAACCATAAGAATCGGAAACTTGTCTTTAATAATTTTCTTATTTGGAGCTCTATAATCAATACACATCCGCCAAGATCCAATGATGTTTTTACCAATAATACTAGTGAAGAGAAAGGAAATTGATTGGGTTTAAGGATAGCTAGTTGTAATAATTTCTTGACAATCTTTTTTCATTTCGTCTTTCTGGTAACATGGATACTTGTATGACTTTGGACTAATTGGTGAAGTGTTTTCTTTAAGTATAATTAGATGGTTATGAAACCTTTATAGAGATAACCCTTTAGATTCTTAAAATATAGCTCCAAACTCTTTAAATAACTTTTTGAATAAATTTATGAATCTCTTCACTTACTTAATTTTCTAAATTTATACTCTATATCTATAAAATCAATCATTCAATTATTTTTTTAAGTTCCTTTAAAAACTTTGGTCCACAGTTTACCTAACCCTTTCACCCATTGTATTCCTAAAACCATGTCATGCTCACCCATCTTTAGGATAAGGATTTGAGTCTAGAACTACTTGTCTTGAACAAAGAGTTTAAAACTTGGACAATACTTCTCATTGGTGATCCTTATACCATTTGTTATCCTAACCTCAACTTATTTATCAGGTGAACACAACTCAAATTCTCTCACAATATTAAATTTATTTTCAAAAAAAAAAATAGCAATTATTTTGTTTGTATTTTAAAAAATTAATAGCAGCAAAGAATATAAATTTCTATTTGAGAGTATGATGACTTTTATTTTTATGTCCTTTTTAAAAGTGATGTTTTTTTAATATTTTTTTATTATTTTAATGTATTGATATAAAAAGTAAAAAATCTAAAAAAATTATTTTAATATATATTTTTTAAAAAATATTTTACATTACAGCATGCAGCAAACATTTATTAATCTAATCCGAAGTTTATTTATTAGCTTCTCGGTTCAACGCGGCATTATCTTTTGAGAGAAAAAAAAAAAAAACTCGTTTTGTAGGTGGCTTTGAACTTTGAACGTCACTTGAAGCAAAGCCATTTTCAGTATTTCACAGGTTTCACCTCTCATATCCTGCCACGTAATCACAAAAACGTCACAGACTAGAAAAAACAAATACAGCTCATCATTTGAACAAATCAAATCACTCCACCTCAGACAGAACACAATGTAAATAAAGCAGGGCCCTTTCCTCTGACAACTTCTCATTTTACATTATTGCTGTTGTGGTTGTTTATTTTTATTAAAAATATATATTTAATATTAAAATATTTTTAAAATATAATTTTTTTAAAAATTTTAAATTCTAACTATAGATACAAATAGAGATTAATAAGTTATTTGGAGTTGCCACAACTTGCTAATTTTATTTTTTTAATTTAAAATTATATTTTTATGTTTTTGAATAGTATTTATTAATATAAAAAATAATTTTTTAAATATAAAAAAAATATTATTTTAATATATTTTTAAATAAAAATAATTTTAAAAAACGATACCTGAAACACCTTGAAACTTTACTGCAGGTCGTGGCATATAAATACGACTCTCTCTTCTAATTCATTTTTGTTTATTTAGAAAGCAGAGAAAAAAGGAAAAGAAAGAAGAAAATGGAGAAGTATCATCAGATCTGGTTTGCCTTTGGTACCTTGGCTTTGTTAGCTGTATCAGCTTTAGCAGACGATGTCGTCGTGTTA
>Ga0325405_1005384_pt1 | contig 13018 bp, 11 predicted proteins | sample PopdelMetagenome_21_FD_205663 | JGI IMG/M metagenome (GOLD analysis project Ga0325405, IMG submission 205663) | Populus deltoides microbial communities from Bellville, Georgia, United States - Xylem-Control-R2 | ecosystem: Host-associated > Plants > Phyllosphere > Stem > Wood/Secondary xylem... | reverse complement strand
TATATTTGTTTTTGTTACAGTAATTATTTTATTTGATGTATAATATTTTTCGAAGTGATGGCTATTAAGTGGACAATCCATACTGATTTTGAACATCATAAACTGGATATTGTTTGTAATGAAGCTGCACTTACAAAAATACATCTCATATATTGTTTGTTTTCATTCTAGTTATGGCAGTCTTCGAAAAATATCTATGAATTTTTTGTTCCTGGTAGTTTAACTATGAGCTAATTTATTGTTATATTGTATATATTCATATGATAATGTATATATTTTTCTGGTTTTTAGCATGCCTCGACGAGGATCCATATTAGATTCTAGGAGTGACAGGTCCACTTCAAGGAGTGACAGATCCACTTTATCCAAATCATTTCAAACTACATCAAGGCATAATAACAAAGGATCCACATTTCATTAACTTGTGTATCAGAACGCAAATGAGTATTATATACCTATTTTAGGGAGTACACATCCTCCTTAACATGATTATGGGAGGGTTTAAGCATATCAATATTGTGAGAGCTTTCGCTTCCAAGATTTGCTTCAAACTCAATGAGGTTTCTCTCGAGATAACCAACTTGTTTATGCTGGACATAATTCATATAGGAGTTATGAGAGAGTTGATGGTGATGATGGTGATGTGAACATTAGAGATGAAGATGAGGGAGACGGTAGTAATGAGAGAGGTGTATGTGATAAGGATGAATATGGTCTTCCATCAAACCACGGTTCAACATCTTATCCATACAATTATGATCAAAGTGTTAAAAGGAAGGGTTTTGACACACCAATAGATCCAATTACAAAAAAAAAAAAAAAAAGCTTTGTTTGTATGGAACAATAGAGTAAGTTCAAACTTTTAAAAACTAACTTATATTAAGGTTATATTTTCAGGTATGAAAAAAATTACTTATTATTGTGTAATTATTTGTTTAATATAAGTTTGTTATTATTTATTTTCAGGTTCAATAACGCATCGTGTGGACGTGCAATCGGAGATATTTTGGGGTCCAATTTTAAGGGAGCATGGCACTCTTGAGAAAAAATAGATTCAATGTGCAGGAATGAACTCTTTAAAGAGTTTAAGGTAAGAACCAACACTAATTGCCATATTCTTTTCAATTTTGATCACTTTAATGTAGCATTATGAAAATTATCAACTAAATAGCTATAGAAGTGTGCTGGTAATTGTCTTGTTATTTGTAATCATAAATTATTAACTGAATAGCAGGGACTGATTTGTGTTATAATTTGTTCTTATTTCTTATTTATTCTTTAATATCATTTAATTTCTTTAGTTATTACATCATCTTGCAAATTCTGAACAAGATAACACAATATGAATAATTATTTATATACTTTGAATTTTTGTGCACTCTTTTTACTTGGTATATATATTATTTGGTAGAAAAAATATTCATTTCCTGAGGAAGATGAGTCGATTGTTTGTAATATTTGGGAAGATAAGGCTAGGATAGCTTTGAATCAACAATTGATACGAGCTCGCAAAAAAGCCATGTAAAAAAAAAACACTACAAATATTATAGATTGCCTTGATAAAGGTCCTGCTTGGATAAACAATGATGACTGGAATCAAATGATTAAAGATGTTTGGTCCACCCCTGAATTTCAAAGGAGGTCTGAATCTGCTAAGAGGAATCGATTAACCAAAACAGATGGCAAAATAAGCACTCATTCTGGAGAAACAGTGTCATTTGCATCATATCGAGCTAACATGGTAAGGATTTTTTTTTTTATGCTTAAGATAATGAATTAAAATTTGTATATTTATGTTTTATAATATTTATTAATCTTGAAAGCAAGAGGAAACCAGTGGAAAAGAACCTCCATGGGATGATGTCTTTTCAGCTTTGCATCAAAGTACTAAGCAGTCTGGTAGCTTCGTCGACAACAAGTCTAAAAAAGTGATTGTATGTATTTTTATTTGATTATTTCTTAATATAACTTAAGTATTATTTAACATTCAAATGAATTTATTGTTGCATGTATTTTATTTGTAGGAAAATTATAAAATGGAGATGATTTCAAAGTATGGAACTAATTGGGAAAATCATCCTTCATTTGATGGAGCAGCTTGGTGTGTGGCTTCAGGAGGAGTTTCAAAGGGTAGGGTATATGGTGCACCTTGTATGTCAAAATCTATAGTTAGTACAAACTCTTCATTACATTCCTACTCGGTGGAGTCATCATATCCCAGTTCATCGTATCGAGCATTGCAAAAGGAGATAAAGAATAAGAAGAGGAAATAAAGAAAAAAGATGATTTTATTCTTGAAATGAAACGGCAGATGGATTCCATGAAAGAATATCTTGTGAATAATCTTGGATACCATGGTGGGACATCAAATATTGGCCAAGGTATGCCACCATCTTTGACCCCATCAATGCCGCCACCTATGGCTCCCTAAATAATGACACCTATGGGTCCCACATCTCAACCAATTTATCGACCTACACCTCGACCACTATATCCTGATCAATCTTGTGTCGATCCACAATATCATGATTCGTCTTCGCAGCCAGCACCATGTATCTTTTGTTGTTTTTTTTTTTTTGTATTTCAACTTAATTGTGTTAATGTAAGTTTAACTAAATTTTTCTAATATGAATATTATTTTATTCCATTTTGTAATAGTGATGCAATTATTTTTAATATTAATTTATGTTGGTTATATATATTCTACAACTTTTAAAATATCCATAAATAATTAAATAAATAAATAAAAAGCCATTTTAATAAATAAATAAAAATTAATTTATTAAAAATAATATACTCAGCAACGGATTTTCCATTGCTGAATGTAAATAATTCACCAATCAGCAACGGACAATCCGTTGCTAATTCACAAAAATAGCAACGGATTATCCATTGCTAATATATGCAACGGAAAATCCGTTGCTAATTGTAAGCAATGGAATTTCCGTTGCTGCAAAATCAGCAACGGATAAATCTGTTGCTAAAAAATCAGCAACGACAAATCTGTATCTGATATTTGCCGTTGCTGATTCCGTTGCTAAATTGTTTTAGCAACGGATTTTAGTATTATTTGCAACGGAGTAATCCGTTACTAATTACTACATTTTTTAGTAGTTAGTTTAACTGAGCCAGTCATTTAGTAAGCGAGCCAAATATAAAATTTTTACAGTTTTTTACATATGACCATATAAACTGATACAATAATTACTTTAGTTTTAGTTAGATGTATTTTTTTAGTTAGATGTAATTTTTACAGTAGCTATCTAACCCTAAACTCTTGGTAGGAGAGAGAAAAAAAACTAATACTAGCAACAATTTAATTATCATATGCCATTATATGTCATATTCGTGGGAAAAAACAAAGTAACATATTCAAAAAGAAGATGAAATATCAAGTTTAGCTATCATTATCACCTGAATGATGTAGACATTATTCACTTGTTGGTGTGTGCTTACCACTCACCAATAACTTTTCTGATTAAAAAATTAAAAACTCAACGTGAAAATATTAAAACACTCTCATGATCTTGGTAGTTATAAAAAAACTCATGTGAAAGTATAAAAATACCCCTAAATACAAACCTGATTTTTTATCTTATCTAGGGCCAAAAATATACTTTTACTACATATGAATAATGAAAAATCAAAAAAATCTTTATCCAATAGCCCAATAATTTTTTAATCCCAAGATAAAAAAATATTTTTACCATTAAGAACTTTTTTTTTTCCCACTCAAAAGCAAATAAGCAATTTTATTATAATAATCTAGTGTTTCAATTAACTTAGGATTTTTTGTGTGGTCTCTATTGTTTCACAATTTGATAGAGTAAACTTTGATTTTATTGTTTAAAAATAATTTAATTTTTAGAGATCAAATTTAAAAAAAAAATAAGTTTATTTTTTTAAAAGAACAGGTTTTTAAATATTAGGTGCTTGAATTTGTTTTATTCTTGTGTTTTGGTCTCTTTAGTTTTAATATTTTTAATTTTGATCTAAAAATTTATTTTATTTATTTTTAATCTTTAAATTTAAAGAATAAAACAAATCATAAAAAAATATAAAGAAAAATAAAGAAACTGAACGGTTGTTTAGTAATCAAAATGATAGTTTTGGTTTTCATGAGTTATTTCGAAGGATTGTTTTAATATATTTTGATGTATTTTTTAATAAAAAATATTTTATAAAATAATCTTTGTCTTTAATTTTTAATAGTCCAACTATTTTATTTTTTAAATTACTTTTATTTTAAAATATATTAAAATGATATTTTTTATTTTTTTAAAATTCATATAAAACATCAAACTAATTTAAAAACAATAAAACAGAAAATTAATTTAATCAATTTAAAAAAAAAAAAAAAACACTTCAACCTGCCGAATACTCTATTTGTTTCTCAAGGCTGTTAGTTATATGGCAAATTGAGCGATATTTTCTTTCTGGGTATTTTAAGTGGATAGCAAAAGATTGTTTCTTTTTAGCTTTCTTGGGGTGTTGCTATTGAGAATGATGTAAATGACTTGCCGTAATCTTGATTTTGGAAGGGCTAAACTTCATTTGGTGGCTTGTGGCTGCTCCTCCAGTGATTCAATAGATAGGTATTCGGTGAGGAATTATGCAAAGTCAGTTTCTAAGAGTTGTAACAGGGATTATGGTTCCAGGAGAATGGTTTGCTGCCGGCGAGATATTGCTAGGTGTCGAGTTTCTTCAACAAAGACCCCTGAGACTTTACTTGCTAGTACATGTTTTTTTGCACTTTTTTTTTTAATTTGGATTTTATGTTTTGCTTCCCGTTTTTGATATTCATGTTTTTTCCTTGTATTGATAGTAGTTGTATTTGCCTTTCGTATTTACGTTTAAAATTGCTTTTTAGGAAATCTTAGAGTATTAGTTTCGTGTCTTATTGATGCTGAATGTATTTGCATTCGACGGAACAATCTGAATTTCTTGGATTACAGTTTAGTGTCTGTATCCAACAGAAATAACAATCAGTAACTTCATGCTGATACTGATCGAATCTGCTTTAGAGTAGCACAGGCCGTTGCCATTCATTAACCATTTCTTTGTTGACCACAGTTTAGTGCTTTCCTAATTCATTATGATTCAGGTGATTCCATTTACTTAACATAACATTTAAGTGCTTGGTCTCCATCAATAAAGCACCTGCCATTGATGTAATATGTTGTAATGCTTGAAATGTTGGTATTTTTGTTCATTTTTTGGCTTGATACAGGGGTTGCTGAAGGTCCCACAGTACTTCTGAATTTCAAGAAAGAGTCAAGAGAACCAGTTTCATTAACAAATTTGTTTGAAGTGGTTGCTGCTGATCTTCAGACTCTTAAGCAAAATCTCCGGTCGGTGAGTGCCCTTTCTAGATATTTGTTGTTGAGTAGTTAATACATCTTAGATATTGTGTAGTTAGACATATGTTAGGACATAGTTATTGCATGCTATTGAGTTCTTCCATGCCAATAATGATAGATGCTGTATTTTCATATCATTCTTTATGTAAGTTGATGGTGTTTTATGATTTGTTGATTCTTGGAATACGAATGTGGTTTTGCTTCAAAATGCCATCTTGAATTGTTGTGTTAGTATGTGACTGTGGTAGCTATCCTTGTATGTAATTTATTTTGTTGGGAATTGGCTCTTCTTCCTCAGTCTCTTCCTCGAGAATTTGGTTCTTGGCTTAAGTGCATGCTCATTCATCTTCATTCCATAGAAAGATGCATTATGATTTATCTGAATGTTAGGATGATGCTTAATCAGTGAATAGTCGATGTTTGCTTGTAGTAGAATATGTTAGAATAATGGAGACAAACAATGCCCCATCTCCACTATATGCTAGTGGGAACAACTCATCTCCCACTTAGCATAAAGTGGAAGCACATGGTGGGAACAACTCATCCCACTTAACACAAAGTGGAAGTTCATGGTGACCATAATCTCTTGTTCCCAGCTTACTCTATAAATAGACACATTGAAGAGCTGAGGGTGTGCGGCAGAACAGAGAGAAGAAGATAAATAGAGCTTGAGTGAAAGTGAGTTAAGTAGAGAAGAGTGTTTTTCTCTTCATTGTTTGTATTGTTTCTTTAATTGATTAATACAAACCAGTAGCTCCGTGGAGTAGGAAATTTGCCGAACCACGTAAATTTGATGCGTGTTTGATTTCTGGAATTTCCTAACAACTGGTATCGGAGCTTGTTCTTGAAAAAGAGGGTGTTTGATCCTAACCCAGAAATCAAAGTTATCAAAACATGTTTTTATACATACCATCGTGTAGGGGAAAACGAGAGCAATCCACTGGTGAAACTCCGGTGAAGAACCGACGTCCGTCCTGCATGCCCGCACATGCCCACATGCGCAGATGTCAGGACTGCTCACGCTCACAGATGCGCAACACGCCCCCACACGCTTCTTCTTCGCCCGACAATTTGCAACTGAACCGGGTTGACTCGCCATGTATCTGCCAGCCAGCAGCCACAATAGCAATTCTGCACAGGCATCAGCCGCGTCACCTGCCAAGTCAGCATATGCCACGTCATCAATAATTCCGCACGTTTGATCAACGTCATCAAAGGTGGGTTTGGTTGGCTTACGTGTTTGACACGTCATCAACTTGAGTCTTGATCCAGTGCGCCGCAAACACTAATTCATCTGACACGCGGCTTCATCTGCATCGTCCATTAATCCAAAAGTTTGATTGATATGATCTGAGCCATCCAAAGTCTGATTTGGGTGATTTCAGAGTCATTTCCAACTTTTTTGGCCATTCCAGACATATCCGCAAGGTTAGATTCAGCAGATTCAAATTCAAAAATTTTTAAAAATGGCAGATGAAATAAAGGCTGCTGGAATTGAAAAATTTGATGGGACAGATTTTGGATATTGAAAAATGCAAATCGAAGACTATTTATATGGGAAGAAACTTCATCTTCCTTTATTGGGGAGCAAACCTGAGAATATGCAAGAAGAAGAATGGCTACTTCTTGATAGACAAGTTTTGAGCATTATCCGGCTATCTTTATCAAGAAGAGTTGCTCACAACGTTACAAAAGAAAAATCCACTACAAGATTAATGGAAGCCTTATTTGGGATGTATGAGAAGCCCTCAGCAAATAATAAAGTGCACTTGATGAAGAAGTTGTTCAACTTAAAGATGACAGAAGGCACCTCTGTCATACAACATCTCAACAACTTTAATACTATCACAAATCAATTGTCATCTGTTGAGATTGAGTTTGATGATGAGATTCATGCACTCATTTTGCCAGCTTGACTTCCAAACAGTTGGGAAGGTATAAGAACAACCGTGAGTAACTCAGCCGGAAAATCCAAACTAAAATATGATGACATCCGAGATTTGATCTTGGCTAAATAAGTACGTAGAAAAGACTCCGGTGAAAATTCAGATTCAGCTCTCAACATCAACACTCGAGTGAGGAGGCATGATAGAGGCTTATCTAGAGGCAGATCAAAATCAAGATACAGAAGTAAAAGCAAGTTTGGACCTAGAAAGCAGGTCGAATGTTGGAATTATGGCAAACCTGGTCATTATATGAGGAGTTGCACAAAATCGAAAAAACTTGAAGGTGGCTTTGCGAACGCTACCACTGATGAGGTACAAGATGCTTTGATTCTTGTTGTACAAAGTCCAATTGATGATTGGATTCTAGATTCTTGTGCTTCATTTCACTGTACACCATACCACGAAATGATGTAAAACTATGTTGCTGGAGATCACGGTGTAGTCTATCTGGCCGATGGACAACCAATGGATATTGTGGGTATAGGAGATGTGCATATCAAGACAATGAATGGATCTATATGGCACTTACAAAATGTAAGGCATGTTCCTGGATTAAAGAAGAAGCTGATCTCCGTTGGACAGCTTGACGATAGTGGCCATTCAATCCTTTTTTCTACAGGTATGTGGAAAGTATCGAAGGGAGCAATGGTTTTGGCTCGTGGAAAGAAAACCGGCACCTTGTATATGACCACAAGATTTACAGATATTATTGCCTCTACTAAAGCAGAAAATCAGGCACATCTATGGCACTATAGACTTGGCCATATGAGTCAAAAGGGGATGAAGATACTTTAGTCGAAGGGAAAGCTGCCAGAGTTAAAAAATATTGATATAGACAATGTGTGAAAGTTGTATTCTTGGAAAATAGAAGAAGCTTAGTTTCTTAAAGGTTGGCAAGACCTTAAGACCAAGGAAGCTGGAACTGGTACACACAGATTTATGGGGACCTTCTCTATTATGTGACTTTCATTGACGATTTCAGCAGGAAGGTATGAGTCTACTTTTTGAAAAATAAATCTGATGTGTTTGAAACATTCAAGAAATGGAAGGCTATGGTTGAGACTGAATCAGGTTTGAATTGTTAAAATGCTTAAGATCTGATAATGGAGGAGAATACATTGATGGAGGTTTCAAAGAGTATTGCGCTGAATGGTATCAAAATGGAAAAGACCGTTCCAGGCACACCACAACAGAATGGCATTACTGAACGGATGAACAGGATCATCAATGAACGAGCTAGAAGCATGAGGTTGCATTCAGGGTTACCTCAAACATTCTGGGTTGACGCAGTTCATACTGTAGTTTACTTAATCAACTGTGGTCCATCAGTTCCTTTGAAATTCAGATTGCCCGAGGAAGTATGGAGAGGAAAAGAGGTACAACTCTCTCATCTCAAGGTCTTTGGGTGTGTTTCCTATGTTCACATAGATTCTGATGCTCGCAACAAGCTAGATGCCAAATCCAAGAAATGTTTCTTTATTGGCTATGGAGATGAAGAATTTGGGTTTCGGTTCTGGGATGATCAGAACAGAAAGATTATCAGAAGCAGGAACGTGATCTTCAATGAGAAAGTTTTGTACAAAGACAAATCAAGTATAGAATCAGATATGGCTGATTCAGATACAAGTCCATAAAAATATGAATTCATAAGATTAGAAAGGCTTCTTGATGTTATCGAGTAGAACAAAAATCAAGAGCCTTTACAAGAAGATTCAGGCACATCTAACCCACTACTATACAGGAAGATGCGGAATCATGCAAACCAACTGTTTATGTTCGCAAGTCTTGAAGGACCGTAACCCCATAACGGTCCACACTTCTATTGAATTATATTTTGCTGACAGATGGTGGTGAACCGCAAACTTATGAAGAATCTTTATAAGATGGAAACTCAAGTAAGTGGGAGTTAGCCATGAAGGATGAGATGGATTCATTGTTGAAGAACAAGACTTGGGAGCTAACCACACTACCTGAAGGAAAGAAGGCTTTGCAAAACAAGTGAGTTTACAGAGAAAAGATTGAGCATGACAGAAGCAAACGGTTCAAAGCAAGACTTGTTGTAAAAGGATTTCAACAAAAGAAAGGGGTTGACTACTCTGAGATATTTTCTCCAGTTGTGAAGCTCACAACAATCAGAATTTTTCTGGGGATAGTAGCTGTAGAAAATTTACATCTTGAACAATTAGATGTAAAAACAACATTTCTTCATGGTAACTTGGAGAAAGACATTTACATGCAAAAACTAGAGGGGTTTGCAATACAAGGAAAGGAGAACCAAGTCTGCAAGCTAAAGAAAAGTCTATACGGTTTGAAGCAAACTCTAAGAGCCTGTTTGGGGTGCTTTTCAAAAGCGCTTTCGAAAAAATTTGAAATTTTTTTTTTGCTTTAAAGTAATATGTTTTTGATGTTTTCAAATCATTTTGATATGCTGATCTCAAAAATGATTTTTAAAAAATAAAAAAATATTGTTGGCACACTTTTCTAAGTGAAAAGCACTTTGAAAAGCAACCATAACCACACTCCCAAACACCCTCTAAGACAGTGGTACAAGAAGTTTGACAACTTCATGTGTAGTTCGGGGTACACAAGATGCCAAGGTGATCATTATTGCTATGGCAAACATTTTGACAACTCCTACATCATTCTACTATCATATGTGGATGATATGCTGATTGTAGGATCCAGCATTGAGGAGATTGACAAGTTGAAACAACAGTTGTCAAAATAGTTTGAAATGAAGGATCTGGGAGCTGCTAAACAAATACTTGGCATGAGAATCATCAGAGATAAAGACAAAAGCATACTAAAGCTTTCACAAATAGAGTATATCAAGAAGGTTCTCAGCAGGTTTAGTATGGATAATACTAAACCAGTAAGTACACCTATGGGGAATCATTTCAAGCTCAGCAAAGACAAATCACCAAAAACTGAGCTAGAATATGGATACATGGATAAGATTCCATACGCCTCAGCTATCGGCTCTTTGATGTATGCTATGGTCTATACCAGACTAGACATTGCCCATGTAGTGGGAGTTGTAAGCTGATGTATGAGCAATCCTGGAAAGCAGCATTGGGAGGCTGTAAAATGGATCATGAGGTACTTAAAAGGTTCCTCAGAAACTTGTCTTAGTTTCACAGCTGGTTGTTTGAAACTTGAAGGTTTTGTAGACGCTGATCTAGCATGAGATATTGATAGCAGAGAGAGAACTACAGGATATGTATATACTCTAGGAGGCACTGCTGTTTCCTGGAGTTCTACCTTGCAAAAGATCATCGCTCTTTCAACAATAGAAGCTGAATATGTTGCAGTTTCATAATCTGCAAAAGAGATAGTATGGCTATAGAGTTTTCTAAAAGAATTGGGCAAGATGAAAGGAAAGGAAACTTTGTATAGCAACAGTCAAAGTGCAATCTTCCTTGCCAAGAATCCAGCATTTCACTCGAGGACTAAGCATATTCAGATCAAATATCACTTCATCTGACAATTGCTGGACGATGAGCAACTAATGCTAGAAAAGGTCTGTGGAAGCAAGAATCCAGCTGACATGTTAACCAAAGGAGTTACATTTGATAAACTGAAGTTGTGTAAAACTTTAGTTGGTCTTCAAGAATAAAAGATAATTTCATTGTTTGTCTCTAAGTGGGAGATTGTTAGAATAATGGAGACCACTACTAGAAAATCGATAAATACAAACGGAAATACTGAGGGAATATTTCCGTCGGTAAATTTCCGAGGGATTTTACCGACGGAAATATTCCCTCGGTATATACCGAGGGAATTACAGTCGGAAAAAAATAAAACAAAGTAAAAAAAATGATGATTTGTCAGGATTTACCAACGGAATTATCGACGGAATAAATTCCGTCGGTAAACTGTAAACACTGTTCATTATGTCAATTACAAGGGGAATCACTGATGGACAAAATCCGTCGGTATTTTCCAGAGAGCTCTAGAATTGTTCACTTTTCAATTGCACTGTTAATTATTGTTCTTTATGGACAAAATCACCGACGAATTGAAAATTTGTCGGTGTTATTTGGCGGTTTTCTGAAAAAATTCAATTGATTTAAAATTTTCATTTAAATATTACAGATAGAATCACCGATGGATTGAAAAATCATCGGTAATTATTGGCAGTTTCTGAAAACTTATTACGAAATTGAAAATTTAAATTAAATATTACTGACGGAATTACCGATGGAATAATTAAAAAAATATTAATATTCAATTATCCGTCGGTAAGTCCGTCGTTAATGCGCCTAAATAAAAAGCCTGAATCCTCTTATTTCACAAGAGACAGACTTATTTATTCTTCTTCTTCTTCTTCTTCACTTTATGTAAAAAACATCAATATCTATTTCTTTCACTTCTTTTCTCTCCTCATCTCCTTCTCTTTTCCTCCATGCTCGGGTATGTCTTCTTCTTCTTTCTTCTTTTATCATCTTAGTTTTTTTTTTTTTATTTAATATGCTTTACAAAATGTTTTTTTCTCTCCTTAGCTTTACTTGCAACTACATTAAGGTAAGATTTTTCTTCCTTTTTCATGATTTTTTTCACTATATTTGTTTTTTATTTTATTTTCAATTGTTTTTGTTCTTAATAATTGTCTAAATGTTGTTGTGAGATTTTTTTCATATGAGATCAATTTTTAGTTAATTTATTTATAGGATTTTTAAATTTTTAGCAATTGCAACTTCATTTTTTTCATATGAATTTTTTTAGTTGAATTTATTTTTTCATTTTATTTATTTGTTACAAATTTGTTTGAGTTGATTTTCTTATTCTTTTTTCCAAGCATTTTGAGTATATATTATACAATGTTGATTTATGTTAATTTAATTATTTTATAATTTTATAAAATGAATTTTTTAAAAATGTTTTTAAATAATTACCGACGGAATTACCGATGGAATTTCCGTCGGTAATTCCGTAGGGAAATCCGTTGGTAATAAAAAAAATTATTACTGAGGGATATACCAACGAAATGAAGTGGATAATTTTATTTTTTTATTTCCGAAGGACAAAAAATTACCGATGAAAGATTCACTGACGGAGCATTTCCGTCGGTGATTTCATCGGTAATTTAATTACCGATGGAATATGTGTCTTACACCGACGGAAAAATTCCGTCGGTAAAACTGTTAAATCTTGTAATGGACAAACAATGCCCCACCTCCACTATATGCTAGTGAGAACAACTTATCTCCCACTTAGCACAAAGTGGAAGCACATGGTGGGAACAACTCATCCCACTTAGCACAAAGTGGAAGTTCATGGTGACCATGATCTCTTGTTCCCAGCTTAGTCTATAAATAGACACATTGAAGAGCTAAGGGTGTGCGGCAGAACAGAGAGAAGAAGATAGAGAGAGCTTGAGTGAAAGTGAGTTGAGTAGAGAAGAGTGTTTTTCTCTTCCTCATTGTTTGTATTGTTTCTTTGATTGATTAATACAAACCAATAGCTCCGTGGAGTAGGTAAATTGCCAAACCACGTAAATTTAATGTGTGTTTGATTTCTGGAATTTCCTAACAGAACATGTCCTAGTAGATCAATGAAGAATGAACTTTTACCAATATATTAACTAGTGGTTAGCTGATAGACCACTACAAATGTTCTGAGTTGATATAAGTTGGCATAGCGGTAGTGCATAAAAATTTAAATTCAGCACTGAATCTGTAGTTAAGTACAAGTTAACAAGGTTATTTTGGC
>Ga0325405_1005382_pt1 | contig 13019 bp, 8 predicted proteins | sample PopdelMetagenome_21_FD_205663 | JGI IMG/M metagenome (GOLD analysis project Ga0325405, IMG submission 205663) | Populus deltoides microbial communities from Bellville, Georgia, United States - Xylem-Control-R2 | ecosystem: Host-associated > Plants > Phyllosphere > Stem > Wood/Secondary xylem... | reverse complement strand
ATCAGTAACCCAGGACCCCGTTTTGTTCGTAGAAAATAAGGTAATGGTTTGTGACTGCATTTCAATTCTTGTAAACAAATACGATGTTGTTCAAAATAGTCCCTACATGACGGAGTTATGCTTGTAGATTATACTCTAACCTTCTAAAAGGAAAAAAAAAACAATCATGTGGGACCACAATATCATGATTCATCTCAATAATTAATCACTACAAGCATAATAAAAATTATAAATATAGATAATGATTACAAGATTCTGTAATAATTCAATCCTTATACGGACAACATAAATCAATATATCAATTGTTATTGAGATGATTGTGTAGTGTTAATAACATTATATCAACACAATAGCATGATATATCTATCGATATAATAATATGTTGGTTGTGACATCCATAAATATGTTGACATAGATATATAATGGCAGGTGAAAATGACAGGAGAAAAGGAGGGTGGCTTGTAAGAGTATCCCTAAGAAAAAAAATTTATTTTAAAAAGTTAAATTGATAAAATAATATTTTTTTATAGTACATAAATATAATTTTTTTATCATGTTTGCTCTGATGAAAAAAACTATTTGAAAAGTTAATTGTATTGGAATGGAATAAATAATTTTTTGTTTTTTTAATAATTTTAATGTTATTTTTTTCACATGACTATGTTTGATTGATTTATTTTTTTATTAGCTCCATTTTATGGGTTTTGACTTTTTTGAGAGACATGTAAGAATAACATTTGTGGAAAAAAAAAAACATTTTGATATTTTGTTTAGATATTCTCTTAGAACATGAAAAACAAGTAAAAAAAACTAAAATATTATTTTTTATTTTATTTTTAGCTTTTCATTTAGCAACTCCATTAGAGTTGCCCGGGTGTATTTTCAAATGAGAGAATCAAAAGTAAGTTTTTAGCTTTTCTTTTTTATTTTATAGCTTTAATGAAATAGCTAAATAAAAAGTTACTTTTTCTGTTGAAGAAAAGAAATCCTTACATTTCTATCAAAAACATTAAAATATATTATTCAAAGATTTATTCCTCGATAGGTTTTCCTACTAAAAGTATCAATATTAAATATATTAAAATATAAATGAATTGTTAATATAATTTTTTATCAGAATATATATGTGTGTGTATATAAAAATAAAATTATATTCACATTATTAAAAAACCATATCAATAACTTGTCTTCGAAAAATAATTTTTTGATTATTTAAAATGCTTTTAAGGCATGCAGCTGAAGTCAGAGATCAATCCAATCAAATGCACCATAACTTAGGTAATGTTCGGAAACGCGTTTGAACCTGTATTTTAAAAAAATTTGAATTTATTTTTTTGCTAAAATTTAATATGATTTGTATGTTTTAGATTGTTTTGATGTGCTGATATCAAAAATGATCTTTAAAAAATAAAAAAACATCATTGGCATGTATTTTGGCACAAAAAGTTATTTAAAAAACACCCGCAACTACACTGCCAAACATGCACTTAATGAGTTGTTTAGAATTGCCGTACAAAATGTGTTTCACGAAAATTTTAAGATTTGTTTTTATTTTAAATTATTTTTTAAATATTTTTTTTACTGTTTTGATTTGTTTATATTCAAAAATAACTTTTGAAACTAAAAAAATATTTTAATATATTTCTAAATAAAAAATATTTTAAAAAATAACAACTATTATTTTCCAATACAGACCTCCTCCACGTACAAAGACAATTATTTTTGATATATTAAAGTCTGTTTAAATTATAGTAATGGTTGCAATTCAAAATATTTTTTTAAAAAAATATATTAAAATAATTTTTTTTATTTTTTAAAAAATATTTTTGATATCGATATATCAAAACAATCTAAATATATATAAAATAATAATTTTTAATAAAAACAATTTCAAAATTAAAAGAAAAAACACGTGGTTTACCAAACAGGATATTACTGTGTCCGGACGATAGCGCCACCACTCCCACACTCTTTTATTGTACTACTATATCACTACTCCTAGATACAAGGATATTAGTTACAAATCACCCGACCCCACCAGCACAAAACAACACTATTAGATGCACACTGTTCACGTGCGCTAGCCAAGAGGAGACAAAAATATAGCAGTTGCAAGCATTCTTTGTCCGGTCTCGTACTAAAACAGACTTTTTGATTCCAACGCACTTCGCTCTTGTACACATCCGAACTGGGTGCATGCAGGCAGCTTGAGATCGAACTTTCATATATATATATATATATATATATATGATTGTTTTTAAAAATATATTTTTTTATTTTTTAAAAATTATTTTTGATATCATAGGATTAAAATAATTTAAAAAATATTAATTTAAAAAAAATTTAAAATTTTTTAAAAATATTTTTAAAATACAAAAACAAACATAAAATAATTCGTACAAAGCAAGGAATCAATCTATATTTTCCGCTAGCATTTTCCTCGTTTAGTATTAGAATAGAATCTAGCTCCTGCATCTTCATTCGATAGCTTTGAATGCGGGGAATCTCGCAACACTATTCAGAAAGGCCTGTGTCAGCGATACACTATTAAAATATAGTTATTGAATGCGTCAAAACCAAGTAGTCGCTCCCTGACCCATACACCTATATATTAATGTAATGTCGATCAATGAGGTAAAGAATCAGAATCGGAATCAAGAGTACTTTCCTAAGATAAGAAGCTAGATAGAAGATAAAAAAAGAATTCCTTTCGAGCAGAGAAGAGAATGCCGAGAGATTGACTGGCAGCAGAAGCGGTTGACTCGTTAGAATTGAAATCTTTTTTGTCTCCCTTCCATGCACGTATATTAAGATATATCATCTCTCTACCAATGCAGTTAGTTGTTCGTTGCACACACCCTTGCCCCATTGTGATAAAGGCCCTACCAGCAAGAGGTCCTACATTACGCATTCAGTACTAGCTCCAGCAAGGGGCTCCTCCGTGTCCCCTTGTCTCCGCGAATGCTACATGACAAACTCAGCGCTTCCACCTTACTTTCCTGATTCCGATTAGATAGTGGATGAGCTGAGTGGGAAGACTCGTTTACCAGGTATATAAAAGGGGTCTAAAAACAACCGTTAGATATAAAATTATACACCTTGAACTTCTATTCCATGTCTCTTCATCTTAGATACTATATTTGACGATCTATCTCTATTAGACAATCGCTGGACTTGCCCTAGCTGCAATCTTTCTAAAGCGCCAACGAGCAAGAGCAAGAAAGGGCCCCGTCACTATAGATAGGGCGTTAGTGCTAACGAAAGATTGCAGGGCACTAGCTTACTAACAATATATATAGGGCTTTTTTCAGCTTGATCGGAATCGATTCTATGATTGAATAGCAAAAGTGCTACTTAGTAGTAGAAACTCAGAGAGACAAACAGAGAGGGGACTCTACCTGCTAACTCCTAGGATGAGAGGGAGGTCCCTTGTTTTTGGCTGGATTAGTTCAAGCATGGACATCCAAGCCAACGTTGTTTCAATCATTTCGGGTGTGATTGGTATAGCTTTTATTTTTGTCTTTTATTGTATTTTAAAGATATTTTTAATTTTAAAATATATTATTAATTTTTTTAATTTTTTATAATTAGGTGTGATAATATATAAAAAAAAACTTTAAAAAATCTATTTTTTTGGATGAGAATGAATGCTGTGTTTTAAAAGTAAACAATAAGAGCTATATTTACCGAACTTCAAAGACATGAAAGACAACACGGTTTCCAAAATGTGTTTCGTGACTAATTATAAAAACATGTAAGTTTAAGAATTGGTTGATATAGAGTTTAAATCGATTCGTGTTAAAAAAAATATAGAAAAGAGAATAATTTAGAAATTTTAATATTTTAGTAGTTTTTTTTTAGTTTTTTTAAAATAAATATAAGTATGAGAAAAAAATTGTAAATTGATATATTTTTATCACTTTGGATAAGTTATGAATTTCATTTTGTCTTTTTTCTTTGTGTTTGTATTTGTTTTCAATAAAGACCTGAAAAGTAATTAATAGGAAAGTAATTAATAGAATGTTATTATTTATTTATTGAATACCATGAATTTTTTTATAAATATTTTGATTTGATCTGATAAAAAATTTGAGTTTATTTTGAATAAACCGAACAAAAACTTGGTCTCTAACCTCTTAATTTTTTTTTAATAATATTATTTTAATTTGTTTTAAATGATCTGCCAATGTTGATATTTCTAATCCATCACCCATCATCCTCTATTGGATGAGAGTGAATGCTGTGTTTGAAAAGTAAAATATAAGAGCAACATTTAGTCATTTACCAAACTTCGAAGACACGAAGGATGACACGGTTTTCAAAATGTGTTTCGTGACTAATTATAGAAACATGTTAGAGTTTATATCGATTCGTGTTAAAAAAAAATATAGAAAAGAGAATAATCTAGAAATTCTAGGTGTTTATGAATTAATTACTGATATTTTATTAATTATTTTTTAAATAGATATAAATATAAAAGAAAAATTCTAGATGGATATATATATTTTCATCATTTTAATAAGTTATAAGTTTCATTTTGTTTTTTCTTTATATCTATTTTTTTTTCAATATAGATCTGAAAAGTAATTAATAAAGAAATAATTAATAGAATGCCATTATTTATTTAATTGAATATCATGATTTTTTTATAAATAATTTGATATGACCTTATAAAAAACTTAAGCTTATTTTAAATAAATTAAATAAAATCTTAATTTTTAACCTCTTAATTTTTTTTATTAAAATAATATTATTTTGATTTTTTTAAAATAATATCATTGTTGATATTTCTAACCCATCACCCATCACCCTCTATTGATTTGATTGTGACTCTCCTACAATCACAACCTCAATACTAGCTAGCAAATCATCTTTAACAATGTACATTGATTGTAAAGAGAAACTAGTGTTTTTCTTGGTACTCCCAGTCCTTCAAATTTGGGACTTTATATTATGTTCACCAGTTAAATTGAATTGCTCTACCATTACTCTATCTGCTCATTTGCATGCCCACAGATTCATTACCATAATTACAAGACTATCATGGGATGTTTTCCAACTCGATCGTTGAAGATATTCATGGGATATATGTTACCTTGCTTGTGCTGCTTGTAAATTGTAATATATATATATATATATATATATATATATATATATATATATATATGTTAATTGTAAATTGTAATAATGTACTGCACAAAGGAGAAGTATTATTTACGACATCAGAAGAAAAATGGCATACAATTTACGTCTTCTGCAACGTGAATCAGACCTAAAACTAATGGTCAAAGCAGGTGGAATAACTTCAAAGGATAGACTTACAGCTTCAAAGTAGAGGTGGTAATTAGCGCAAGGAGACAAAAAAATCTTTCATGGACAACTGGAAATCAAGGAATGAAGTGCACTTGCACCAGTAATTAATCTTCATCATTCAATCGGTATAAGTTGTCGGTTTATCCGAATTGTTAAGATAATTTTTTTATTAGAATATATATGTAAATATGTATAAATAAAATTATACTCACATTATTAAAAAAACCATATCAATAAATTGTCTCTAATTCTGCTTCATAGGATTTGGCTAACTTATAAATTTGAAATCAGTCTAATAGATCGACCTGCTATCCGGCCAACTAGAAACTAAAACTAGACTAGATCAGGTTTAAAAAAACTAAACAAAGTTAAAGCCCGGGCAACCCCATGGATTAACCCAAACTGGAAGCTCCAAAATGGATTCTTTTGTCTGCTTTTATAGGTCTTTAATTTTGTGGAGGTTATATGTTAATTAAAATTAAGTAAACTCTACTAATTAAAGAAAAAAAGCCATCCAATTTCGTTTGCTAGGGAATTGTTTTTTATTATGTTTTTTTTTAATGAATTTGGTTTTGATATATATATATATATATATATATATTGTCAAAGTTAATGTACCGCACGAAGGAGAAGTATTATTTACGACATCAGAGGAAAAATGGCACACAATTTACGTCTTCTGCAACGTGAAGCAGACCTAGAACTCATGGTCAAAGCAGGTGGAATAACTGGTAGCTGTTGACGTGACACCAGTTAACTGGTCTCGAGTACTGCTACAAAGGATTGACTTACAGATTTGAAACTGGAAGGATATTTTTTTTTTAGTTGAACTCCTAATTCTTGAGGGACATCTTGACTGGATTGGCAGCAAAAATTAGACGGTGCACTCCTGAGTGCAATTGGGAGTTGCCGGGCTGAATATTTATTAATTCTCCCGAACCATTAATAAAGCATCCTCACCCGACGTTCTTCAAACTTCTGGCAAACGAGATAATATTAAAAAGAATACTCATTACTGTAGGGTCAATCAAAACTGACGATGTACTTTTTTGTTGTTTAAGAGCGCATCGTGTCTGTAAATGACTAAATGTATATACATGGAAAGTCAAATTCATTGAATCACAATTTAAGAGGATGATAATAATTGTTTTTTTAATATAATTTTTATTTTAAAAAATATTTTTATTTTATTTTTTAAAAAATATTTTTAATATTAATATATTAGATTTAAAAATATTAAAAAAATAATTTAATTTTTTTAAAATTTTACAAAATAATAACTGCACAGCCTTGCAAAACACACCTTAAAACAGACAAGCTAGCAACAACTGCAAGTCTGCAATAATCTTTAACTGATCATTAACATTATTTTCAAAACTCTTACTCCGGACCCCACCTAGACCAAGATGCATTGCATCCTCACTGTCCACCCAGATCTAAATATCTAATGTACGGCACCACAAAAATGTATTTTTTGTTTTTTTGTTTTTGTTAAAATCATAAAAATGGTTTCAAACTCATAATTTTACTTGGTTTTATTCATTTCACATGATTTTATTAATTTTATTGATTTTACCTGATTTTAACTTAATTTTATCTATTTTCAAGTTTTTAAAACGATTTTACATGTTAAACATGTATTGATTTATAAAATTATATGATTTTAGAATGCAACTGTGATTTTAAGGATTTTGGCTCCAAATTCTATTTAATAAAAAGATTAGTTTTCAAAAACAAAACGTGCCCTTGTTTGTTCTGTTATTCTTTTTAAATACCCTTTAACTTAAAAAATTATAATTTAATACGTAAGGTAGACTAGGAACTAACAGCTAACTAGTATAGAACTCTACGGCAAATAAGTTTATAACAGGTTTTCCTTATTCCGCCAGTCTCCTGTGCCTGGTAGACTTTGTGGGTTAAAGGTCGCGCCTCCTGATTTGCATCAGGGTAATTAACGTGTAATCGGTAAGTAGAGCTGGTAATTGGCGCAAGGAGACAAAAAAATCTTTCATAGACAACCAGAAATCCAGGAATGAAGTGCACTTGCACTAGTAATTAATCTTCATCATTCCATCGGTATAAGTTGTTGGTTTAATTACCCGATGTATTGGGTTTCTGAGTGTTTTTCAAAGATTTTCAATTGTATTTGTTAGAAAATAATATAAATTATTTATTGGAATCTCATCTAACAACTTAAGTTTTTAGGTTGAATTTGTTCTTTGATATGGTATCAAAGCCTTAATGACCAAGCTGTCACAAATTCGAATCTCATCATCTCTATTTATTTGATAAAATTTAAACATAAAATAATGTGGGTCTGTAAAAGTTTTAAGTATAAAGGATTTTCATTCAAGAAAATATGTTAAAAAATAATATAAATAATTTCTTGATACTTCACCTAAAACCTAACCTACTGATTTTCATGATCGGAAAAAGAGAGTAATAATCGACATGCAAGATTGCAAATAGATGTGTTTCTCGCTTCTATAATCACAATATACATTTTGCTCTAATATGACTGCAAAATCATTGAAAGCTACAGTTAATAAGTAGCGTAATCAAATTTGATTTCATCTTTTGTTTGAAGAAGCCAAGGAAAGAGTTATAATTTTAACATTGTATGTGTTAAATAATATTTATGTAGTTTTATTTATTAAGGGTAAAATAATACTTTCAGTTTAACCTATATATACTTTATTTATATTTAGGTTAAGTCTAAGCACTCATAATAAACAGATTAATTGAGAATTCTAGCATTCTTCTTGTGTTTGTTCATAGTTATTTTAACATGGTATCAGAGCTAGTTTTATGAAATGAGGCTTAATCCCAAACACAACTTCGCGGATCCCGAACAAATTTTTTGGAGTGATATTTTGTCTTCGGCTTCTGCAAAAAAATTTGGTATTTCATTAGTTTCTTCAATTATTGTGATATTTCGTCTTCTCTTCAGCTTCTACAATTTGGTATTTGTGTTCAGTTTTTACAATTTGGTATTTTGTTCTCCGTTGCTTTTGCATTCTGGTTATCTGTGATTGTTGATTATGACTACTAAAAGAGATTATTCGCTTCAGTCTGTGAGTGTGAGGTTGGATGGGAGGAACTATTCATATTGGAGTTGTGTAATGAGAAATTTCAGGGTAAGAAGATGTGGGTGTATGTTAGTGAAACTTATATGATACCTAAGAATATTTAGGAGGGGGATGCTACCTTGATAGATACATGGGAAGCAAATAATGCAAAGATCATTACTTGGATCAACAATTCTGTTGAGCATTCAATAGGTACGCAGTTGGCGAAGTATTAGACAACAAAAAAGGTTTGGGATCATCTGCAAAGTTTATTCACACAATCAAATTTTGCAAAATAATATCAATTAGGGAATGACATACGAGCTTTTCATCAGAAGAATATGAGTATTCAAGAGTTTTATTCTGCTATGACAGATCTTTGGGATCAATTGACCCTTACAGAATTAAAGGCATGTAGTGCCTATATTGAGCGTAGAGAGTAGCAACGATTGATGCAGTTTTTAACAGCACTTCGCAGTGATTTTGAAGGACTTAAAGGTTTAATTCTGCATCGTTCTCCACTGCCTTCTGTTGACTCTCTTGTCAGCGAGTTATTGGCTGAATAAATACGTCTTTAGTCTTATTCTGAAAAGGGAATTCTTTTTGCTTCAAATCCTTCTGTACTAGCAGTGCCTTCTAAGCCATTCTCTAATCATTAGAATAAGCCTTACACAAGGGTTGGGTTCGATGAGTGCAGTTTCTGTAAGCAGAAAGATCATTGGAAGGCTTAGTGTCCCAAGTTGAGACAACAGAATAAAGCTTGGAAACCTGACAGTCAGTCACAATCTAATGCTCATAGACCACCTCATGGTTATAAACCACCACACCACAGTACTGCAACAGTAGCTTCCATGAGCTTTATTACCGATCCTAATACTTTGGCTGAGCAATTTCAGAAGTTTCTTTCCTTGCAGCCACAAGCAATGTCTGTTTCTTCTTTCATAGGTCAGTTGTCTTATAGTTCCTCAAGTATGTCACACTCTGAATGGGTCTTAGACTCTGGTGCTTCCCATCATATGTCTCCAGATTCTTTATTTTTTACCTCCATGTCCCCTTTGTCCTCCATTCCTGTTATGATTGCTGATGACACTCCTATTCCTTTAACAGGTGTTGGTTCTGTTGTCACACCTCACTTGTCTCTTCTTAATGTTTATCTTATTCCAAAACTCAAATTGAATCTTGCGTCTGTTTGTTAAATATGTGATTCTGGTGATGATTTAGTCATGTTTTCTGGTTTTTTTTGTTGTGTACAGAATCTGTAGTCTTAGAAGCTAATTGAGACAGGACGTAGGGAGAATGGACTATATATTTTGGATGAGTTAAAAGTGTTGGTTGGTAGTGGTGCTGCTGCTACCACTACTGTTGATTTATCTTCTTTTCGTTTGAGTCTTTCATTTTCTAGTTTTTATTTATGGCATTCCCGTTTAGGTCATGTTTCATCTTCTCGTTTGAGATTTTTGGCATCCATAGGAGCTTTAGAAAATTTGAAAACTTGTGACATTTCTGATTGTAGTGGATGTAAACTGGAAAAAATTTCCGCTTTACCTTTTAATCTAAGTATTTCTTTTTCTTCTTCACCATTTGATTTGATTCATTCTGATGTATGGGGACCTTCTCTTGTTGCCATAAAAGAAGGGTCTCGATATTATGTCTCTTTTATTGATGATCATACTCGTTATTGTTGGGTTTATTTAATGAAACATCGTTTTGAATTCTTTGAGATATATGCAGCTTTTCGAGCTCTTATTAAAACTCAATATTCTACTGTGATCAAATGCTTGCCTTAGATGGAACCATCCACCAAATTTCATGTACAAATACTCCTGAACAAAATGGTGTTGCTGAAAGAAAACATAGGCACATTGTCAAAACTGCTCGTTCTCTCTTGTTGTCTGCTTTTGTTCCTAGTGAGTTTTGGGGAGAAGCTGTTCTTACTGTTGTAAGTTTGATTAATACAATTTCATCTTCTCATAGTTCAGGTCTATCTCTTTTTAAAAAGTTATATGGACATGTCTCTAATTATTTCTCATTTAGAGTCTTTGGTTGTATTTATTTCTTTCTTCGTCCTCATGTAGAACGCAGTAAGCTATGCTCTCGATTCACTATTTGTGTCTTTCTAGGTTATGGTGAAGGTAAAAAGGGATATCGTTATTTTGATCCAATAACTTAGAAACTTTATGTGTCTCGTCATGTTGTCTTCCTTGAACATATACCTTTCTTTTCTATTCCATCAACTACTCATAGCTTGACTAAATCTGATCTTATTCATATAGATCCCTTTTCTGAGGATTCTGATAATGATACATCTCCCCATGTTCGATCAATTTGTACTCATAACTCTGCAGGTACTGGTACTTTACTCTCTGGCACACCTGAAGCTCCATTCTCATCTATAACCCCTCAAACTTCATCTAAGACTGTGGATCCACCTCCACATCAGTCCATTCGCATTCATAAGTCCACAAAACTACCAGATTTTGCTTATTCTTGTTATTCTTCATTATTTACTTCCTTTTTAGCTTCTATTCATTGTCTCTTTGAGCCCTCTTCCTATAAAGAGGTAATTCTTGATCTGCTTTGGCAGCAAGCTATGAATGATGAACTTTCTGCTTAGCATAAGATAGATACTTGGAATCTAGTTCCTCTACCTCCTGGTAAGAGTGTTGTTGGTTGTCGTTGGGTGTATAAGATCAAGATTAATTCTGATGGGTCTATTGAGTGATACAAAGCTGGGCTGGTTGCAAAAGGATACTCTCAACACTATGGTATGGACTATGAGTAGACATTTGCCCCGATTGCAAAAATGACTACTATTCGTACTCTTATTGTCGTAGCTTCGATTTGTCAGTCTTAGCTTGATGTTAAAAATGCCTTCTTGAATGTAGATCTTCAAGAAGAAGTTTATGAGGCACCCCCTCCTGGTATTTCACATGACTCTGGATATGTTTGTAAGCTTAAGAAAACATTATATGGTGTCAAATAAGAACCCCTTGCTTGGTTTGAGAAATTCTCTATTGTGATCTCGTCTCTTGATTTTGTTTCTAGCAGTCATGATTTTGCTCTTTTTGTTAAGTGCCCTGATGCAGGACGTATCATTCTGTCTTTATATGTTGATGACATGATTATTACTGGTGATGACATTGATGATATTTCAGTTTTGAATACAGAGTTGGCTAGACGATTTGAAATGAAGGATTTGGGTTATCTTCGATATTTCTTGGGTATTAAGGTAACATACTCACTTAGAGGTTACCTTCTTTCTCTGTCAAAATATGTTGCAGATATTCTTGAGCGTGCTAGACTTACTAATAACAATACTGTAGATACTCCTACTGAGGTTAACGCAATGTACTTTTTTTCTGATGGTTTACCCCTGATAGATCCTACTTTATACCGCACTATTGTTGGGAGTTTGGTATATCTCACCATTACTCGTCCAGATACTGCACATGCTGTTCATGTTGTTAGTCAGTTTGTTGCTTCTCCTACCACTGTTCACTAGGCAACTGTTCTTCGTATTTTGCGATATCTTCGGGGTATAGTTTTTCAGAGTTTTTTACTTTCATCCACCTATTCCTTGGAGTTGCTTGCATACTCTGATGCTGATCATGGTAGTGATCCGACAGATCGTAAGTCTGTTACTGGGTTCTGTATCTTTTTAAGTGATTCTCTTATTTTTTGGAAGAGCAAGAAACAATCTATTGTTTCTCAATCATCCACCGAAGCAGAATATCGTGCCATGACATCTACTACTAAAGAGATTGTTTGGTTACGTTGGTTATTTGCTGATATGAGAGTTTTCTTTTCTCATCCTACTCCTATGTATTGTGACAACTAGAGTTCTATTCAGATTGCTCAAAACTCAGTTTTTCATGAGCGAACTAAGCACATTGAGATCGATTGTCATTTTACTCGTCATCATCTCACGCATGATACCATTGCTTTGCCTTTTGTTACTTCTTCCTTGCAGATTGCAAATTTCTTTACCAAGACGCATTCCATCTCTTATTTTTGTTTTCTGGTTGGTAAACTCTCGATGCTTGTAGCTGTCGCATTATAAGTTTGAGGGGAGATGTTAAATAATATTTATGTAGTCTTATTTATTAAGGGTAGAATAATACTTTTAGTTTAATCTATATATATTTTATTTATATTAAATTTAAGGACTCATAATAAATAAATAGATTAATAGAGAATTTTAGCATCATTTCTGTGTTTGTTAATAGATATTTTAACAGTATGCATCCGCCCGTCAGCCAACTAACAGTCTCTGTAGATCTATCTATCACTAAAAACTTTGAATGGAACTCCTTATAAATGCTATATATATCTGCATCCTTTCATTCCATGGTCACCACTCACTCCCAAACTCATCAAGTCCTCTACTGTACATCAATCTCTTCTCATTCTCTTCCGTCTCTTTGCCAGTCAAAAAACCCCGGGAGAGAAAAATGGTTTCCGAGTCTCTTGGCCATCTCTTCCTTGTTTCTTTCCCAGGCCAAGGCCATGTAAATCCTTTACTTAGACTTGGAAAAATTCTTGCCTCCAAAGGCTTCCTTGTCACCTTCTCCAGTACTGAAATCACTGGCAAACAGATGAGACAAGCCAGTGACATCATAGATAAGCTGACCCCGTTTG
>Ga0325405_1005380_pt1 | contig 13023 bp, 5 predicted proteins | sample PopdelMetagenome_21_FD_205663 | JGI IMG/M metagenome (GOLD analysis project Ga0325405, IMG submission 205663) | Populus deltoides microbial communities from Bellville, Georgia, United States - Xylem-Control-R2 | ecosystem: Host-associated > Plants > Phyllosphere > Stem > Wood/Secondary xylem... | reverse complement strand
AGTGCCGGTTTTTTTTTTCTTTTGCTAAGAGATTAAAACCAAAGGAACTGTAATTGATAATTAAAAAAGAATGAAGCCCTTAAAGGAATAGAAAATTTTCAGTTGTGGAATTCAAGGGGAGAAGAGGAGAAAAGCTGGAAGACGCCATGTATGACTTTGAATGGAAACCCTTGTCGAGACTGTTTTTTCAAAGGTACCAAAGGAGATCGTCTTTAGAGGTTAGCCATCCATCCAATTGCATGGCTCTCCTTACGCGCTGGCACATGTTTCCTATACGCCAAACGTTTTGTGATCCCATTGTTCACTTTAGTCCCTAAGGGTACAATAACTATTCAATTGAGTCTTGAATTTTTTTCCACTTGTGCTCAATGTTTTTTTTTTTTTTTTTTTTTTTTTTTTAATTTAGGCCTGAATTTCATCATGATAACTCTTTTTTTAATATTACTATATTATTATTATATATATTGGGTTGGGCCCAATCCAACCATCTGAGTCAGACCTAGTCGAGTTAGGTTGGCTCAACAGATCTAGCCCCCCTCTTTTTTTTAAATGGGCTAGACCCGTCCCACCCATCAAGGTTGGGTCGAAACAGGTCCGGCCCATGACCCACATGGTTGTTGGCCCGACCTAACAATCATGTTAATTAATTTTCCTTTTGCATGTAGAATGAGTTCTTGTTCTGCATGCAAATGGCTATAATTTTTACAGCCAAAAGGAAAGAATAAGATTACCTAGTGTAGAGGGTGACTAGTTGGCGGAGCTAGGAAGACCAACATGTGGCTGGTGGCTGCAACGATGGCGGAGGAAATGGGAGAAAGCTGGCAGGGGGAGAAGAAGATGGAAACAGGGGGAATGGTTCCCCCCCCCCAAAAAAAAAAAAAAACTTTGGCTTCAAATTTCTTCTTTCCCATGACATGGAATTCATCTCTATTTATAGGGGGTGGAGCTGCTGAAGCTGTTGCAGTGTCAATCGACCAAAAAGAACCATACCAAGGTATGGTCAAGTGTCAGACCATCATATTGGTGTATGGTTTGGTTGATAGATGAAGCATTAAATGCTTTGAAAAGGTGGCCACCTTAGCAGCTTTTAGGTGAAAAAATGATGAAGAAGAACAGTATCAAACGACACGTCATCTGGTCTGTCTTTTTTTTACTATGCGGTCAAAACGTGCCGTTTCATTTCAATGAAACATCGTTATTTTGGCTTTTAGGGTTTTAATTCAGGGATTAAACCAAAGTTCATTTTGTTCATCCGACTTTTAATTTCTTTCAGTTACACTCCTAATTTACCCTAAACTTTCAATATTATATATTTTGCCCCTACTGAACTTCATTGTCAGCCCCAGATTTCAGCCAATTAAGTCCCTAGATTTTGATGCCTTTTTCAAGATGGTCTTTAGTTGTGAATTTCTTCAATTTAGCCCTTAATTTACTTCAAACTTTTTGATTTTCTTGCACTTTTACCCATGATTTGAACCTCTTGACTTTGTAAAAATTAAATTTAGTTCTCTAAAATTTTAATCTTTTCAATTAAGCTCAAATTGAGTTTCCAAACTAATTTTTTTCACTAATTAAGTCCCTCATAAAATTATAGGGGAATAACTCAAAAATAAGTTATGACATTGTGATTTCATGTTTTCTTGAAATATTTAATATTGTTTATCATATAATATATTTTTTCAATTTTTTTATAAGCACATGTTACTTTTCATCTAAGAGCAATATTATATTTTAAAGATTGATTCTATCATATACTTACATGAATGAGTTATCCATATATTTTTTAAAATAGTTAACACTTATGTAATCGTGAATAGGATAACCAATTATGAAAATCTATTCTTAAAATATAGAATCATTCACATCTCCTTAGTCTATTTTACAAGAAAAATATACAAAAATAAGAGGGTTGAGTCACTTAATTAATAAGAATCACCAACGTGTCTCATATGGAATTACAACTTCTGAAATTCAAAGTTTGTAAATTCCTTGTAATTTACCCTTTACCCATTTAAAGCTACTTGCTCATAACAAATGAGGGATCAAAAGTCCAACTGAAAGCAATAAATGAGCTATGGAGCTGGCTTGAAATGGTTCAAATCATAGAGCCAAACAACCATGGAGACCATGTCTGCCATGATTTGTTAACCTTTCTATACACTTGTATTAACACCAATGGTAGTTTCCGTACTTCACTGTTGAGATATTACCATCAGTTTTATGATATTGCAGCATAAAATGGTCTTCCAAATGGGCCTGAAGTTAAAGATTCATGCGTTCATGACATGCTTCATGAAAACCTCTCATATCCAGATGATCTTGATTGTTGACCAGTCTGTTTTTTATTATTTATCATTTCTTTATATAAAGAAAAAAGAAAGAAAGGAAGTTTGTAAGTCTAGCTCTTCAAAAATGTAATAAATTTACAAGAAAAATTAATGACTTTACCAACTATCCCATCACCATGTGATGAAAACAATGCCTAGACACTATCGGTTACGAGTTTGTTTAGAAATACGATGTAAATCTAGTTTTGATATTAAAAAACAATGTCGCAGATTGCATATGTTGTTTCAAAAATGTATAGTAAAGGTGAAAGGAAAAATATAAATAGTTGTTGGATTAAAAGGAGTGAAATGAAAAATTGTTATTGATGTTATTTGTTTGACCCATTATTGAATACAAGTGTAGTAATTAGGGTTTGATTTTTTATTTTCAAGCATGTAATTGAAGAACAGATGGATTAATTAAAGAAAGAGAGAGAATTACAATGGAAGAGGGTGATGGAGAAAGAGAAATGAATTGGTTAGAAGAGCAAACTAATTAAATTCTCTTTTATCATTTAATTCTACATCAACAATTTCTTTATTTGCATGTGATTATTCGACTTTTAAACAAATCACTATTTATATATAACAATAATAATAGACATGATAAAGTCTTTTAATAAAATATAGTATTCCTAACCCCAACTACAACATCTCATCTCCTCTACTATCACAATGTTAATTCCCCGCACTCACAATCTCATGCTAGTCTTCTTCTTCTTCTTCTTCTCTAGTATTTCAGCTTCTATTTGCTTTATTTTTTGTGTCTCTCTCGGTGCCTATTATTTTCATCCGCTGTCAGCCTTGGTTATCATCCTTTTCAAAATATTTAATCTTTGTTCTAGGTGGGTTTTTTTTATGATTGTTGTTTTGGTTAATTCATTAGGTTGTGTTTTGATTTTTGAAGTTCTTTGATTGAACATGCAATTTGGAGTTTGATTTATGTTGTTTTTGTGGCGATTTCCTTCTACAGATCAGCTGTTTACTAAACTGTTAATTTTGTTTTTTTTTTCTATGATTTTTTTACCTTTTTTTTGTGTTGATTTTTCTAGACTTACCGTTTGTTTTTGCATTTTAAAAATTCTTTTGAATTTTTTTTATTTTTTTATTTCAAATTAATATCTTTTGGTATTTTCAGATTATTTTGATGTGCTAATGTCAAAAATAATTTTTTAAAAATAAAAAATATTATTTTAAAATATTTCCGAGTAAAAAATATTTTTAAAAATAATCGCTACCATATTATCAAACACTCTCAGAATACAACGCTAGGTGATTAATTAGATTTTATATCGTTTTCCATTCTTTATAATTTATTTCTTCTATTTATTTGTCCTCTACCCTATCTTTTGTTTGAGTTTTTACGTAAGGATTTCAATCGCTTCTTAGATTTTTTTTCTCATTTGCTTGATCTTGAAATCACTCATGGTCATCATATCATCATATGATAGGCACAGATGTACATATGGTTTGTTATTTTAACATTTTTACATGAATCATTATTATAGAAAAATTGCTCGAGGAGGTTATCCTTTCTCTAACCCTTGACGATCTCAGATTGCAAGATGCTGATGTGGAAAATGTTTACACAATATTCATCGAAACTCTAAAGTACTTATGAATAATATGAAATAAATCTTTGTGTGTGTGTGTGTGTGTGTGTGTTGGAGTCTAATGTTTTTAGATTTTTTTACGATGAGTAATATCTCCTTTTCATCCACAATTTAAGTGTGTGTCAAGGTCCTTATAGCCCTGCACTAGCTAGAGCATGGGAATATTAAAATGAGATGCATAGTTCTAAAAATGATCCATCCTAAAGAGTTTCTATAGAAATATGTCTAGTATTGAGCCATTATAGGCATAATTGATTATTGGGTTTCCTGAAATTCTTAAACACAATGCAAATATTAATTTAATTTTTTTTTCAGGAATCCCAAATATCTTGTTAGACAATTTAGAATTGTTTAGAGTTTGAACAAAGATTAATCGAAGATCAAATCTTCTTTTTAATGTTTGAACAACTTCTTCAAGGTTGGACTGTCACAAATAGTCATCCAAGTGTATGGCCTTTAATAGTAATTCATATGAAGCACCAATAAAAAAATCTCTTAAAATCCTTTTAGAAAAAAGCGATTGACATGCTTCGAGTGCTAGCTCTTTTTTCCACCTCTACTATACCTATATGTATAGGTGGAGTGTGTACATTATGTTATATACAGAGAATATGAGGCATAAAAGTCTATTTATAGGGAAAAATTAATAACTCTATAAATGATAAAATATCACTTTGCCCTCGAATAATATCACATATTATTTTAGTATAGTTTAGAAATTTATTCAATCACGTTCATACTTGATTTTTCTATTCCTCAATTCCTAAAATTTATTTATAATAAATTCACACTTTATTAATTATCTCAGTTTAATTTATAACAAATGATTCTTAATGTCTATGATCTATTATATTTCTAGTATCTTAGCCTACATATAAATTATAATCTTAATGAAAATAAGATTAAATAAATTTAATAATTTAATTTATTATCAATTCAATAATTGATTAATCTATATTTAAAGATTAAATGCATCATCAAACAACTTATCATGATCCCCTAAATATTAAAAAGTCATACCATGTTTGACTTAAACTTTCAGTGATTAATTCTTCAGTGTAATTATTATTTCTTTATCAATAATATTATAATTTAGACATTATAACATATAATATATGTGTTTTGTCAAATCATGTTTGTTCTCAACATCATAATAATTAATTATTTGAATAAAATTTTAAACTCTTTTCAAATCTCATTCCACCTTAAAAAGGATTTTATAATTACTACTATTTGAGAACATTTGAAATATTTTTTTAATTCACCTAAGGTGATGAATTCTCTCTTGATCACTCAAATATCTTTATATAGTTCATGTTATACTCAATATTTGCATGTTTGTTACCCTTGATTAAGACAATGTATAGTCAATATTAAAACAAACATTCCCTATATAAAATAACTTAGTGATTTCAAGTATAAGATTAACTTACATAACTTTTATATGAACATTTTTATAGACACAAATGTTTTTTCCTTAAGAAATTCTCATGCGGGTGAGTTTGGTGTACCTCTTATATGACAGACACCTATATATTAGTTGCAGGTATCTTTCATACCTCAACTTATAAGAATAAGTATTTTCTTTTATAAAGAAAATAACATAATATGTATCAATCTAAATGTCTAGGGACATTTGAGAACAATCATATCTATTTGAATCTTAGAACAACTACCTTTTATTGAGTTGAATTAATTTTCCAATACAACTAAATAACCATTTAACTAAATAACAAAATAAACAATTTTGATATAACACATACATTAATGATAAATCAAATGACATAGTCAATTTGATTGATCAATTCAATTCAACAATTTATTTCTAATATTACTTATCGACATAACAAATCAACATATCAATTAATTCAACCCAATAATTCTTATAGACATAATAAATCAACTCAACCAACTAATTCAATTCAACAATTTATTTTGATATTTTTCATCAACATAATAATTATTATAACAAATCAACGAACTTAATTGATGTAACATAATGATTAAATTTAACATTAGCAACATAATTAATTAATGAAGTCAATTGATTTAGGCTAAAAATCAATATTGATAACAACCATTAATATAATAGGTCAACGAAATTTATTTCATTCATTCATACAATAATTTCCACCACCAAAAGCATTAATTCATATCAAACACACTCATAACACCTCTCACATAACAAATCAATTTCCTCAAACTCTCTATTTTTCACTATTATAGTCAGCATTAATCTCTTCTAATAACCCCATATATTTTCTTCAATTATTTACTATAAGACATTATTTATAACACAATTTACCCCAATTGCAATAATTTATTACAATATAAAATTTTCCCCAAATTTCTATTCAAGAACCACAACTAGAAAAATTCAATGTCATGTATAAAACTAGAATTTATTCCATAAAACTCAAATAATTGGGTTAAAATTTTTTTACCAGGCGTGGAAATGAGCTTCAAATGTTAGCTTATCAATTCTCTCTCCAAAACCTCTAAATCCTCCTCTCAATTCTTGTCTTAATGCTGTTAGCAACTTTCCCCTTTGATTTACGATGAAACCCAACCAATTTCTAGAGAGATAAATGAAGAAATTTTTGAAATCCCCCCTCTTTCAAGTAGTAGCCAACCACCATTTGAGAGAAATGATGAAATTTTCTTTTCTTTTTATATTCCTAGTTTGCCCCTTTCTTATGTTCTTAACATCCTTTTATTTTTTATTATTTTAAATCAAATCATGGAAAAATTTTAATCAAGGTTTTATATTCTCCCATTTTTAAAGAGAATTTTGTCCTTGAAATTTAAATCTTTTACCTGAATTTACAAACAATTCAGGATATTTTGTTTTCGTTTTTGTCTCCCTTTCTCAAGCCTATTCCTTGATTTGTGAGCTCTTCTACAGTACTTTTACCATAAGGACCTTTTTGTTTCTGAGGACCTTTTGACTTTGGTCTAATATCCTTATTGGCTTTAACTTTAACATCAAATCTTCCTCGATTTTTAATGGAACTTGAAACACATCATGAATCTTGGCTAAGTGGGAGGGCAAAATCAATTTGTATGTTACAAGCCTAATTCTCTTCTCGATTTCATATGGTTTGATATATCTCAACACCATTTTCCTTTTCATCCTGAATCATAACATGTGTTTCCATAGAGAAACCTTTAAATACACTTTGTCCCCCACTTTGAATTCAAGAGGCCTTCTCTTTTGATCTGCATAAATATTTTTTCTATTTTGTGCTACTTTTATTATATCCTTTATGATTCTCATTTTTTCTGAGGTGAGTTACACCAATTCAGGCCCAATCAATTTTCTATCTCCAACATCCTCCCGACACATGGGGGATTGTAGATTGATAATTGTTATTATAACTAAATTCGACCAATGGCAAGTGATCCTTCTAATTACCTTCAAACTAAAATATACATGCCTTTAATAGGTCTTCTAGGTTTTGGATTGTTCTTTTAGATTGTTTGTTAGTTTGGGGGTGAAAAGTAGTGTTCAGATTTAGGTTTGATTCTAGAGCATGCTGGATACTTGGCCACAAACAAGAAGTAAATCCGGGGTTTCAATCCGAGACAATCAACTTTAGCACTCCATACAATCTCACTACTTTGTTTACATACAACTTAGCTAACTTGTTAACTGAGCCCATCATCTTCATATGTAAAAAGAGGGCATATTTAGTAAATTAGTTTATAATAACCCATATGACATCATTTCTCCTTTTTGTTTTAGGCAGACCAGACATAAAAGTTCATTGTGATATCTTTCCACTTCTATTTTGGCATTAAAAGTGGTTGTAAAAGCCCTATCTGCTTCTGATGCTTCATTTTTGTTTGCTGACAGACACTACACTCGAACACATACTCTGCTACTTCTTTTTTCATACTTGGCCAACAATTGTAACTTTTTAAGTTCATATACATCTTGGTGCTTCCAAGATATGCTGCAAATCTGGATTCATGTGTTTATTTTAACACTTCATTCTTTAACATCTTGTCTTGTGCTAGATACATTCGCTTTCTCATGGTGATAATTCCATCATCTAGTATCCAAAAAGGATTCTCAACTCTTGATTCAACCTTATTTCTTATTTTAATTGCCTTAACATCCTCCTATTGAGCCTCCAACACTTTATCCCAAAATATAGACTACACTTTTAATTGAGCGATTAAGGAATCTTCAAGCCTGACTTCTATCTTGATGTTGATTTTCCTTAATTCTAGTCATTGTTTCTTATCCCAAACTTCTTGTTCATTTGATACAGTTTTGTATTTGTGACTAAGGGCATCAACTACCACATTTGCCCTTCCCGAGTGATATTAAATTTCATTGTCATAGTCTTAATGAGCTTCACTCATCTTCTTTGTCACATGTTTAAGTCCCTTTGGGTCATTAAACATCTCAAACTTTCATGGTCTATAAAAATTCAAACACGAGACCTATACAATTAGTGTTTCCAAACCTACAATATTAATACCACTAAAGCCAATTCTAAATCATGTATTGGTAGTTACCCTCATAATCTTTTAATTGTCTTACGGTATAAGCAATCACTTTGTCATGTCGCATTAATACTATAAACTACAAACCTTTTCATCTCTGAAGGTAATGTTAACACCAGAGCGGTGACAAACCTCTTTTTTTAAAAAAACTTTTAGAAGCTCTCTTTACAGTTTTTATTCCATTCTTACTTTGTCATATTTTAAGACAGTTAGGTCATCGGAATAGCTATAATGAAGAATCCCTTAATGAATCTCTTGTAGTATCCTGCTAACCCAAGAAAACTATAAATTTAAATCACATTGCGGGTCCCTCCCACTTTAATACTGCCTACATCTTCCTAGGATCCATTAGTACCTCTTCAACATATATGACATGCCCTAGAAAAATCACTTTATTCAGCCAAAATTCACATTTATTTAGGTTGGTATACAATCAATGCTCCCTAAAGGTTTGCAATACTTGTCTCAATTATTGTTCGTGCTCTAGGTATGATCTCAAATAAACCAAAATATCATCTATAAACACTATAACAAACTTATCCAAATAAGTGCAGAACACCCAGTTAATCAAAATCCATAAACATCGTAGGAGCATTTGTAAGTTCTAATGGCATTACTAAGAACTCGTGATGTCCATAACGGGTTCTGAATGCAATCTTTAGCACATGTTGTTCCTTGATCAAGAATTTAAAGTACCCTAACCTCAAATTTATCTTCAAGAAGACCCTTACCCTTTTTAGTTGGTCAAATAAGTCATCTATCCATGGCAGTGAATACTTATTCTTCACCGTTACCTTGTTTAGCTGCCTATAATCAATATAAAGTCTGAAGGTCCTATCTTTTTTTTTCTTCATAAATAACACTGGAGCTCCTCAGGGTGAGTTACTTGGACATATGAACCCTTTATCCAACAATTCTTGTAATTGAATCTTCAAGTCAGCTAATTTAGCGGGCGCCATAAGCAAGATATTCTTCTTAGTCATCATAATCGAAATAATGTATATATCCTTTAAACCAAGATGTTGACATTGTTTATATGTTGGAGAGGGATCTGTCATCACACTTTACCTTGTGCGCACCATCCTGAAACAATCCAATACTTATCAGATTTCAACTCAACTCCTAACCTAGACCAGGACTCTAATACCAATGTAACAACCTCCAATTTTTTACCTAAATTTACAAATAGGAATATAATAATTCAATTTAAGATTAGAGTAAATTTTTTTTTTACCAAAAATTCAAGAGAGTTTCTCCTATATTTTCAATATCAAGTTATCGATATTAAACATAAAATCACCATCTAATCATTCTGAATACAATTATCTCAAAGGATAGAATAAAAACAGTACAAGATAGACAAAAAAAAAGTTATAACATATCAGCTAAAAAGGTTTTATATTTGATTAGAGCTAATACGCTAATACATCTATGTCAGAATGTGTTGCGTCATTAAGATAACCTACGCCCAAGTCAAGGCATCTTTAAAAAGATATTGATCACAAGGGTACCCTGGACCCAAATTATGACCTTTTGTCACACTAGCCCATTTCGTATGTTTTCATCAATGTGTGTTTGGTATTGTGGTAGCTGTTGTGGTTGTGGTTTGAAAAAAGTTGTTTTTATAAAAAGTACTTTTAGTTGAGGTTGGTTTGGAAAAATATATGTTTGGTTAAAACTGTGGTTGAAATTGAGGTTGAATAAAAAATAGTTTAATGTGTTTGGTTAAGAATGCTTTTGAAATTGAGGTTACAAAATAATTTCAAAAAATATATATTAATATTTATGGTTTTTAATTTAAATATTATAAATTTAACTATTGCTATTATATCATGAAATAAATCATGCTTTATATAAAATATTTTTTATTGTTCCATTAAACTATCTACAATTCCATTACGTACAAAATTTATCCGACAAGAACTACAGTTTCCATGATTTTTTGAGCATGCAATAAAATTAGATAAAATATTATCAGGAATAAAATTGAGATTACAGGACAAGTAAATTTAATTCACCTTAAACTATATATTTTTAAAAAAAGCACTGTTCACGTTCACGTGAACAGTGCGAGTGAAATCAATTAACTGCACTGGTTTTTCAAAAAAAAAACTGTTCACGTGAACAGTGCAAGTGAATTAAAATTCACTGCACTGGTTTTTCGAAAGGAAAAAAACTATTCACATGAACAGTGTGACAATGAGCATGGTTCCACTGTTCACTGAACATGCTCCACTGTTTAGTGGTACCTCCCCCACGAGAAGCAGTAAAATGCTGCTTTTACAAAACTTGCGGTACAGCTGAATTTTTAGTGGGTCCTACCAGTATCAACTTGTGTTTTTTTTTAACCAAACAGTAATATCTGTGGCTATGGGTGAACTTCACCCACAACTACATTACCAAACAGCCTCTTAGTAAGCTTCAAGTATATCTATACCCGGTTTCAGTTTTGCATGAGTGTTTATTTGCCTTGTACAATAAGTATAAATTCTGAGCCCATCATCCACCAACATTTATTCGGATTCATATTGATTTCTTAATTGTTGATTCAATGAATAAAATGTTTAGACAATCATCCATTAGTCCAAAGTGCTATCTAAAGTCTTGATTAAGTCTTAATATATGTTTAAATCATCCCTCACGTTTATTCCAAATTCGAGCTGCACTTGTTTCTGCGTCATCACACCTTACAATACCAATAACTCTCTCTCCCGGCCCCCAGTCTCTGGCTCCCTTCCGATGCGAAACTAATCTCTCACACTAGGGTTTGTTCTCTCTTCAAATATCATCTCTTGTAATCTTAGCACTGCTCTAAATTATTACATCTTTTTAGACAGCCTATAATTTTATTCTTGAATCAGATAGAGCCTGTAATTTAATGAGCCCTAACCTACCAGTGGTCAAGTTCAAGGGAGCTTAACAAAGTCCTCATCTACTCCATCAAAACACGACATTGAGGGCCCTCATCATTAACAAGTATTTTGTTCTCACATGGCTGAGCATATCTGTTGACTTTTGTTTGCATTTGAAAGAAACATGACCCGTCGACCACCCACCAGCCACCTTTCACAGATAGCTAGGTAGCCCTGCCAATTTCCAAGCCAACCAAACCACACACTCGTATGTATATATACAAGTTTTCCTAGGGAGCATATTACCTTCACAAAGCCTCCATGTTAAGTTGCCCCATGCCTTATCCATTCATCAAGGCCACATTTTTTATACGTTGGCACGACTTTTCAACCCCAAATTTGACTATCTTATTTCGCCAGACTCAAATTTTCTCCCTGCAAGTACCTAATATTATTAGCTTGGTGTGTTAATTTATTCCATAAACTTATTTAGTTTTGTTTTAATGACTTCATCGAATTGAATAAAGGGAGCACTAGGTTTTTTTTACTTTTTTTTTTAAAAAATTGAAAAGCAGAGAACGAGCATAACCTAGGATTCAGTGGACAATCTAATGAGAACAAGGTAACCTATGAAGCATGATTATTTTATTATTATTATTATTATTGATATCTTATCAAAGTTTCAAGACAAAAAAGATGGATTTAGCTTGGAGTGCAAGGGATCCTCCCCGTTTTGTCAAGAGAAACTGATGATGGTGATGATGATCGCTCATGCACCTTTATTTATTCCTCTCTTACTATTCTTTTGCGAGCTACGAACATATATAGCATGTAATAAAACTATACTTTTGTAGAAAAAATTAAAACACAATAAAGCAAAAGTTAAGTTAAAGATAATCATATTTTTATACCATTTAATTACCAATCTCGATATGAATAGCACATATTTAATCAAGATGTAAGTTTGATATATAATATTGATATATAATATGGGTTTGAGAATACTTTTCACATGGATATAAGATTTTGTATCTCAGGCTGATTAGATTAATTTGAGTTAACCCATATTAATATTAAAATAATATTATTATATATATATATTTAACTAAAAAAATATCAATTTAGATAATTTTTTTAAAATAACCTTTAAAATTAACCAAACTAAATCTTATTTATGCCAACCTATGCATTAAATTATCGAAGATTGACCGGGTTAAGATATTAAATTAAAAGAAATTTTGCTTAGATTAAATTTTTAATTAATGAATTGAGTAGATGTTATTTTTTTAAAAGTATTTTTGCTTGAAAATATATTAAAATATATTTTTTAATTTTTTTATTTAAACAAATCAAAACCATATAAAAACATAAAAAATAATAATTTATAACTAAAAAAAATTAAAAAACTTTAAAATTACAGTTGATTCATAAATAAATTATTAGAATCGAGTAGAAAAATGAAAGTAGTGCTATTAAAGACGGTCTTATAAATAATCAGCCACCTCTTACTTTGTCTGTTTCACAACTGAACCGGTACCAGGTGGCTACTCTTCTTGCTTCTTCCAATCCCGGCGCTTCTCTCTCTCAAGGCTGTACACTTTTGGTTGGCTGGCTGTTTTTGTCTTAGTTTCTACTACAAACGTGGTTCCTACTTAATGGAATTTTTCTTTTATTAGTTTTTGACTCTTTAATTTCCTCAGGTACTGTCTTTTTTTC
>Ga0325405_1005378_pt1 | contig 13025 bp, 10 predicted proteins | sample PopdelMetagenome_21_FD_205663 | JGI IMG/M metagenome (GOLD analysis project Ga0325405, IMG submission 205663) | Populus deltoides microbial communities from Bellville, Georgia, United States - Xylem-Control-R2 | ecosystem: Host-associated > Plants > Phyllosphere > Stem > Wood/Secondary xylem... | reverse complement strand
TACAACTAATAATCAAAAGGTATCTCTAGCATCTTTCCACCTTGAAGGGGAAGCTAATCAATGGTGGCAATGGATGCGATGAACCTACCAGGAGGAAGGCTGTTAGATATGCATATTTTTAAAAAAGAGAGATCAACAAACAAGTCTAAGAAATGCTTATCTTGGGAATCATTCGACCCAGTAGTAGCCCATTCTTATCTCCCGTTTTAATGGTGAAGAAGAAAGATGGCACTTGGCGATTTTGCACAAACTACCGGGCACTAAATTTAGCCACCATCAAAGATTGATTTCCCATCCCTTTCGTAGATGACATGCTAGATAAGTTGTATGGGGCAACCTATTTCACCAAACTAGACTTGCGAGCTGGATATCATTAGGTATGAGTACATGCTCATGATGTTCAAAAAACTGCCTTTAGAACCCATAATGGCCATTTTGAGTATCTAGTTTTGCCTTTTGGCTTATGTAATGCCCCTTCCACCTTCCAAGCCATTATAAATTCCATATTTCATGCTCATCTTCGCAAGTTCATGATAATCTTTTTTTTTTATGATATTCTTATTTATAGTTCTATCTAGGAATCACATATAAAACATGTGAGAACCACATTAGATATCCTGAGACAACTAGTTTTTTATCAAAGCAAGCAAATGTGATTTTGGCAAACAAGAACTGGAATATTTAGGCCATATTGTGACACATCAAGGGGTAAAGGTAGACAACAAAAAGATTGAGGCCATGGTAGCTTGGCCACAACCTACTAATATTACTGAATTGCATGGATTTTTAGGCTTGACAAGTTACTACCACAAATTTGTTCAAAACTATGGATTTTTGGCTCATCCCCTTACCAATCTCTTCAAAAAGGGAAGCTTTCGATGGAATAACAAAGTAGAGGGTGCATTCAAACTACTCAAGCAAGCCATGACAACTACCCCGACTTTAGCCAGGCCTAATTTTAATGACTCTTTCATTGTTGACACTGACAAGTGACTAAATCAGCGTTGTCCTTACTCAAAAGGGACGACCAATTGCATTCATGAGTCACGCTTTGAGAATTAGTAAACGAGCATGGTCCATCCATGCCCAGGAAATGCTTGCGATTATAAAAGCAATTCAAACATGGCGACCCTATATTTTGGGCAGAAAATTCTTCATGAAAATTGATCACAAGAGTCTTAAATATTTCCTGGATCAATGTGTGGCCACTCTTAAACAATAAAAGTAGGTAGCAAAGCTTTTGGGCTACGAGTACAAAATTGTTTACCGGTTAGGATGTGAAAATTCAGCAGCTAATGCCTTCTCTTGCCGCTCTGAGAGCCCTCTTCTTAATCCTTTGTTTGTTCCAAAGGTTACTCTTTGGGATGATATAAGAGGGTAGCAAACGATGATCAGTATATACAGTAAGTGATCAATCAATCAATCAACTATAGATCCCACTGGTCCACACTCAATTCAAAATACTCTTTGTTTCTATAAAAAAAGAGTAATTGTTCCATAAGCTATCTGCGACCAGTTGCTAAAGGAATTTCATGACAATAAAATGGCAGGGCATTCTGGTGTATTAAGAATATTCAAAAGGTTAGCTCAACAATTTTATTGGCCATCCATGTATTGGTTCATCCAATACTATATTTGTAACATCCTCATTCTTATTAAATTGACATTATTAGTTTTCACCTCAGGAATAACTAATCAAGTTTCATGTGATTGTCGATATCGACATCACCAATCGATATCATTAACTATTCTCACCTGAATAGTTAATCAAGTTCAATACCCCTTATTTTCAGCGATCATTATGCCGATGTTAGTAAACCCTCCGCATTCGGGACCAGCTAATCAAGTTCGGGAAATGATCATCAACGAAGTCCATTAATGCAATCTATGTTCTTAAATCAATTAAGTATGCAAATCCATTTTAATTTCTTGTTTATTTTATTTTATCCTTTCTCTTTGTGGTTTCACCTATAGATACAAAGACCAAGAATTTAACAAGTTAGTAAAATCAACGTTACGTAAAAAGTGTAGGAATAGAACACCTACCTACTGTGGAAGCTCGGTTTGCGCTCCCTTGTGATTGTTGTTGTGCCCCTCCCAATCCCTCCACATGTATACCATGTCATTTCCTTTTCAAGTTACATTTCTCACAACAATAATAAAAATAATAACAACAATGTTGACTTCTCTTTAATAATTGCTTCTTTTACAATTATGTTTCCCATTATATGCACTGTACTTTATTACATTATAATTATCCTTACAATTTCATTTTCAAACACAACTTATTTTTATTTTAAACCCTAAGACTCATCATTGAAAATTTTTTGAATGGAAGAAATCTGATTCTACCCCTAACGCGACTAAATTTCTCGTTTTGCCGATTCGTCGAATCTGCCAGCAGCTCAACCTCTCCTCAGATATTTACCTATATCTGGAGTTTTAGAGCCCCAAATTAAGCAAGGTTAGATTTGTTGGAAAGCTAACATCTCTGGTTACAACTTCTATGAGAAATCATCCCCTAATTTTATCATTTTGAGGCCCAAATCCTTTATAGAATGGAGATGACGTATCTATCCAGTTTTTCATCAACGGTTTTTAAATGAACTTTCCATTATCCTCACTTCTCCTTTTCTTCTATGACAATTATTTTCTATGTTTTCCCTACATTTCATGATTCCTCCTAAGCCGAATTATGAGCTATACCCGTGGCTAATAATTTCATTTTCGCTTTACATGACACACACATCTGACTCATGAAGTCTCCTATTATGAAGTTTTCGTGCTTTTCTCTATTAGTAAGCTTCTCACTACAACTAATTCATGTTGCAAGCCCCGAAAAAAAAAATTTAAAGTTGCTTAAATTGCAAACTAACTACATGAGAAATAAAAGTGAAGAAATTCATGCATATGGTTAAATAAAAACAGGAATTCAAAAATTTTTGAATATAAATTTTCAGGCAAAATAATTCGAGACATTATAAATAAACCTGGTAATGTTGAGGGTTGAATTTAATTGAAGATAATAGTACACTTAAACAAAAAGGGTCCTCAATGCAAATAAAGGAAATTATAGAGTATAATTACTCTTCTCCTCACCAAAAATCTACAGCAACCACAAGGAAAGAAAATAGGGAGTTTTGTATCCATTCTTGTAAAATCAAAAGAGAAACACTAAAATTTCAAGAACCTATCCAAGATTATGGATTTATAGATGGAATAAACACTTGTGAGCAAGAGATTAACAAGAAAATTGAACAAGAAGAGAAGAAGGAGGGCCAGCTGTCATTAGAAAAGAAAGGAGGGAGTTGAAAATCTTCAACTGGTTGAAGATCAAAATCTTAATTCGTACAGGGTAAGGTGTTCTAAACATGATCTTAAAATTCATTTCAAATTTGATAACAAATTGATGCCTTGATATTGAATTATAGGTTAGGGTTCTTAGACATGAATTGAGGAAAAAATATTTGTTGTTAAAATTAAGTTAATTCATGTGTGGAATGTGATGGGGGGCTTGAAACCAAAATAATTTACCCAGAAAATGTAGTTTGTGAAAGTATTGTGTGAAGGGAAGGGGGTGATGAATCTGGACAAACTTGTCTCCTAACTTTCGATGAGATTTAGGGCAGAAGGATGAGAGAATTAGGATCGGGTTCCTTCATAGAAATTGTAGTTTTGGATGTTATCTAACCAAGGAAACTAGTCTTGCTCAATTTGGAGTTGTAGCACTCCAGTTATGGGTAACCAACCGATACTGAGTCATGACTGATTCTGTAGGGCAGTAGGACTGATTAGTTGATGAGCAATTTTGACTATCTTGGAGGCAAAACTGGGTTCTCTTTCCTTCAATGAACATGCACAGAAAGTAACATTTGTGTAATGAATGAATATGGATTCTCTATATTAATCGGCTTGAAGGAATCATAACAAAAAACTTAAGCATAATGGAGTTAACGCGTTTATGCAGTATGCTTTTGTGTAAACCTTGATGTAATTATAAAAGTCTAGCTTAGCATGTAAGTACATTAGTATCTTGTAATTAACCCTTTTGAAATGTTCAAGAACATTTATTATGTTTTAAATGCTCTCTTTGCATATGAGTATCCCTTTTTCTTTTAAATTGTATAACATGATATGTGGGCTATGTTCATATTGAACTTATTTTTAGGATATATATATATATATATATATATATATATGATGTGTTGACTGTATGAGGTGTTTAATATTGATGATTGAAATAAGGTCTGAAATTATGGGATCATGTGATGATGGATTGATTGAGAATATTAATAGTAGTCGATAACTTGAGATATTCTAAATACAAACAGAACTCTACCGAAATTTTGGTAGATTTAAAAAAATATATTTACCCTCAAATTAAGAGCATATGTTGGGATCATTTAGCGTTGTTCAAATCGTATAGTCGGGACTGTTACACATGCATTATTAACACATAACATGCCAAAATTCTTCTTCCTTCCCCTTAATTAGTTCTTGGCCAAATTAAGGTCCCCTTTTCCTTTCTAGTCAATTGTTTGCCTCATTTACCCATTGTTCACATCATAACACATATTACAAGATTCATTAAGCACAATTTCATAATTTCTTTTCCTCCCATTCAACCCTCACATGGCCGACCACTTATGTTCCTAAGTTATTGATTTTACTTTTGTAATTTTACATGCTTTTTCATGTTCAAAACAACTTCTAGTAGTCTAATTAACTTCATTCTAACAAATTCTGCAATACCCCAAATTTTCACTCAAGAACCCTAATTTATAAATCTAAAATTGTTGCACAATTCCTAACCAATTATCAAATTGGTTTTTCACATTTAGGCCTAATGTCCTTACCTTGAGGAAGTTTGGATTTCCACTCAAGTTCGTTGAAGATTTTTAGCCTCTTCTCCCTTACATATAACCGACCCTCTCCTCCTCTTTTCCTCTAAATTTCTTCACTTGTTTCCTTGTTACATTCTTTGTCAATAAGTGTCCTCTTTAATTAATGGTTAATGTTTGTATAGCCCTAAAGGATTTGGTGTTTTTCCCTCTCTTTTGGTGAGAAAAAAATCTGAAATCTCCCTTTTCTTCACACCATGTGCAGCCGACCTTCTAAGAGGAAGAAATGGGGTATTTATAGCCCCATGCTTCTTAATTACACATTGACCCCATTTCTTTTCTTTTCTTCATAATTTGAGCCATACACTTTATCTCTTTCATAATCTTCTTATTTAATTGCATTATTATTTTATTTATTATTATAATTTTTATTTTGTATGAGTTTGATCTCAGGATTTTACAACATTACGCAATATGAAGTTTGCCAAAGAAACAAAACTAAAACTCTTGCCCTAATGGGATTACTTCAGCCACTGCCCATTCCTTTTCAAGTGTGGGATGATATTAGTTTGGATTTTATTAAAGGCCTTCCATCCTCTTATGAAAAAGATAGTCATTTGGTGGTCGTAGATAGACTCAATAAGTATGCTTATTTTGTTGCATTATCTCATCCGTTTTCTGCAAAGATTGTAGCTAAACAATTTGTAAAGCACATCATCAAAATCCATGACATGCCAAAATCAATCATTAGTGACCGCAATCCCATATTTATTAGCAAATTCTGGCAAGAATTCTTCACTATATTAGGAACCAAGTTGAAATTGAGCTCCACCTACCATCCATAGACTAGTGAAAAAATTAAAGTTTGAACTGCTGTGTTGAACAATACCTTCATTGTTTTGTCCATCAATGGCCACGTAAAAGGTATAGTTACTTACCTTAGGTAAAATTCTAGTATAATACCACCTACCACAGTTTAATAGGAATTACACCTTTCCAAGCCTTGTATGGTCAGCTTCCTCCTTCCATTCCCTTTTATTTTGATGGGTTATCTCAGGTTAATGAAATAGATCAAAACCTCTTACATCAAGATGAATTGCTTCAGCATTTAAAGAAGAATTTGGACATGACAGCTAATAGAATGAAACAAACAACACACAAAAAGAGGCGAGCTGTAAAGTTTCAAGTAGGTGATATAGTCCTCTTAAAGCTACATCTTTATCGCCAACAAACCACCTTCAAACAAGTTTATCAGAAACTTGCCAACAAGTTCTATGACCCCTATCAAATCGAGAAGAAGATGAGTAATGTTGCTTACCAGCTACAATTACCAGCAAACACAATGATCCACCTTGTTTTTCATGTCTCTATCTTGAGGAAATATGTTGGAGGTCTCCTCCATAAGCTACCTTAGAGCTTCCACCTATTATTGATGAAGGTGTAGTTTCTATAAAACCAGCAAACATCCTCGATACACGCTAGATTAAACGGGGCGATAAATTTATTGAAGAGAGCTTGGTGAAATAGAAGTACTTGCCCACTGAAGATGTTACATGAGAAGACATGACACTATTGCATAATCAGTTTCTTTAGCTAGACCTTGAGGATAAGGTTCCAATTGGCGGGGGGAGTATTGATAGGCTGAGAAGATCTAAACGAACCCCTAAGAAGAATCCCAAGTTTTTAGTTTGGGTTAGACCAAGTCTAAGCCTTATATTTTTCTTTATTATTTGTTGTTGTTTTGTATTTCTTCTCATTTAAAGTTGTTACAACTTATTTCCTTAAAATAAGGCTAGTTAGTTTCATGAGTTGAAACCGATGTGTTAAGCTTAACTCTATTTATTGGAATGTTAACAATGAATAAAGGATAACATTTTTCTTACAAATAGTTGTGGTTTAACTTTCACAAAAAAAAAAAGAGTATTCATCAGAATTTTTTCTACTGCTTGATCTGGAACTAATAGTTTTGCACCATTTTGGTACCAGAGTCAAGTTTCCTTGCCCAGAAAAGTTAGCATTACAGAATTCCAAACAACCTAAACCCTAAAAAGCCCAATGTACAAACAAATCATTCAAATCATTATTGTTTTGGAATAACTCAATCATCAACTAGATGTTATGGATGAGCATCGAGCTCGTGAAGAGTTTAGATTTACTAATAGGAAGGGCCACAATCCAATTCGTAAGCAGTTGCTGAACAAAGCTAGCGATGATGAAGAAGAGTTGGAGAATGAAGAAAACAGAGAGTCTGAAATCATCAACCTCAGTTTCAGTGAAATAGAGAAGACTTTCCTCGAAACCAAGATAGATGAGGCGTGGGTTATCAGCCTTTTGACAAACTCATTAAAAGGATGAAAGTGGGCATGTCAGGTTCTTATGAAAAATTAGAGCCTAATGCTTTTGAGGATTGGTTAATGACCATTGAGGATTATTTTGATTGGTTTGACGTATTAGAGGATCAAAAAGTTCATTATATCTGAATGAAATTGAAGGTGCATGCATAAGCTCATCAGGAAGTCTAGAAGATAAATTACACTGTACTCAGCATCCACTAGTTTCTAATTGGGTGGAGATGAAAGAACAAATGAAGAAAAAATATTTGCTAATTGATTATGAGAAAATGATGTTCAAAGAAATTTTACAATTGAGGCAAGGCTCATTAACTATGGATCAATACACAAACCACTTTCATGAGTTAATTGTCCATAGCAGGATTGTGGAAATTGAACAACAAACACTAGTTTGATACCGCAATGTAGAGGAGGTGTATCAATTAGCAATAGTCACTTTGGTTGAATGCCTCTATTCTCCAGAGTCTCTGTTATTAAATAGAAATAAATCTGATTTACATTCCACCAAATCTGCTCCCACTAACTATAATCTCGACCTAATTATAGAAAGCTATTTACACTATGATTACACAAATATTTACAGCTATTTTCGTGACATAAATAGCAACTATGTATATGGAAACTAATGATTCTAATTAACAGAACTATACTAATATCCCCCCTCAAATTGATGTTGGGTGATCAAGAAACATCAATTTGCCAACTAGAAACTGATGGCGTTGATGAGTCATTGATTTGGTAAATACATCAGCAATTTAAAGATCAGTAGAGATATTTGGGAGAGAAATAATGTTAGTATCCATGGCTTCTAGAATAGAATGAAAATCCACTTCAATATGCTTGGTACGCTCATGGAAAACAGGATTGGTAGCAATCTGAATAACACTCGTGTTGTTAGCATGAAGAAGAATAGGAGTAGTCTAGGGAAATCCAATTTATAGAAGTAGACCACGAAGCCAAACAATCTTAAAGGAAGCAACCGACATTGCTTTATATTGTCGAAGATTTGGAAACACGATCTTGTTTCTTACTCTTTCAAGATATCAAGGAATCACCAAGAAACATACACCAACCCATGATAGAGCGATGTGTATCAGGGCATCCTGCCCAATCAGCATCACTAAAAGCAATAAGACGGATAAAAGAACCAGTTGGGTAGAAGAGACCACGGCTGGAAGAGCCAAGTCGATATCGAATGATGCGACAAATAACCACCAAATGTACATGATAGGAAGATTGCATGAATTGACTGACTTGCTGAACTGAAAAAGATATATCAGGCCGAGTAATAGTAAGATAATTTAATCTACCAACTAATTGCTGATATAGAGTTGGATCAGGAAGAAGATCCCTATCTTCACGTCGAAACTTAACATTCACCTCTAGAGGAGTATCCACCAAAAAGAATCTTGAAGACCAGCCAAAGCAATCAAGTCCTGAGCATATTTATGTTGATGCAAAAATACCCCAGAAGATGAAGAATGAACTTCCAATCCCATGAAGTAAGTAAGAGAACCAAGGTCCTTCATGTGAAAACAATCCTGAAGATGGTGTTAAAGGTTGCTAATCAATAAAGAATCAGTGCCAGTAATGATAATGTCATGTACATAAACTAGAAGGAGAACAAAACCAATAGATGTCTTGTAAAGAAATAAAGAGGAATCATATTTGCTTTGCACAAAAGGGAATCGAAGCAAGGTAGAGCGAAATTTGTCAAACCATACTCGAGGAGCTTGTTTCAAACCATACAAGGATTGCTTCAACTTACACACAACTGATGTAGATGATGAGAACAAACCAGGTGGAGGTGTCATATAAATATCCTTTTTAAGATCACCATGGAGAAAAGCATTTTTTACATCCATTTGATGAAGTGGCCAACCTTGGGAAGCAGCAATGGCAATAATAGTGTGCATTATAGTCATTTTGGCTATAGGAGCAAAAGTTTCCTCATAGTCAACACCATACGCTTGTCGATTTCCAAGAGCAACCAAACGTGCTTTATATCGATCGAGAGTTCCTTCAGAGCGAAGCTTAATCGAGTACACCCATTTACACTCAATTGGGGTCACAGCGGGAGGACAAGAAACAAGATCCCATGTATGATTATCCTGAAGAGCATGAAGTTCGTCCTGCATTGCTTTTTGCCAACACTTATGATGTACAACGTATAAGTAACATGATGGAACATTAATAGTGGATAGAGTAGTAGAAAAACAATACCAAGCAGGAGAATGAGATACTCTCGTAGAGCGGCGAAGAGCAGACTTATGAGTAGAAGACTCAAAAGCAGTCTCAAGAGCAGTATCAGGTGGTGGATCAATCTCAAGAAGGGGCAAAGTTGGTTGACGTCTTTCATAAACAATTCCAGGTTTGAACCTCTCAAAAGATGCACATCCTCAAAATGAGGAAGCATAGGAGCAACAAAGGAGGATTCAACATTAGCAGGGAAGAAATATTGATTTTCAAAGAAAACAACATTTCTAGAAATATAAAATTTGTTACAGCTCATATCATAACAAACAAAACCTTTGTGAGAAACACTATAACCGAAAAATACACATTTAGCAGATTGAGCAGAAAGTTTGTGTCGTTCATGAGGAGGCAAATCAAAGCAAACACAACCAAAAGTATGCAAATCATGATAGTTAGGAGACTTATTATGTAGATGATAGTATGGGGAATCAAAATTTAAAACCTGAGATGGCAATCGATTGATTAAATAAACTGCAGTAGACAAGGCTTAAATCTAGAATTTAGACGGTACAGACGACTCAATTAATAAGGTCCTAATGACATCCAAAAGATGACGGTTCTTACGTTCTGCCACCCCATTTTGTTGTGGCGTATATGGACAAGAGCGGTGTGAGGCAACACCTTTTTGCTATAAAAAATCATGAAATTCATGAGGTATATATTCCCCACCCGAATCAAATCTTAATACCTTAATACTAGTAGAAAATTGAGTCTCAATATAGGCAAAAATTGACTTGAAAACAAAAAAGACCTCAGATTTTGAACGAAAGAAATACACCCACGTAAACCGACTGTAATCATCAATAAATGTCACAAAGTACTTGTAATGAGCATGATAATTAAGTGATGTAAGACCCCAAACATCACTATGAATAATATCAAAGCACTGTGTAACACACTACAAGATTTCACAGTTTTACCGACGGAAATATTCCGTCGATGTGAGATTACCAGTTCGTCGGTGATTTATTTACCAACGTCTTCACCGACAGATTATGTCCGTTGGCTTTCCCTTCGTCGGTAATTCCACATTCCATCGCTATATCGGTTGGAAACACAAAAAAAAATTTGCCGATGGTTTTACAGACGGAATTTGCACGCCAAAAAAAAGTTTCCCGCTTGAAATATACCGACGGATTTTTATCGTGATTTACTGACAGATACATACCATTGGTAAATTTGTCGGTGAGTGTTTGAAATACCGATTGAATATATCCGTCTGTAAATTCATCGGTAATTGTGGCAGCTACTGTCAAATGCCGACGGATTCATTCCGTCGGTAAAGCTGTCGGTGAGTGTATGAAATACCGACCAAATATATCCATCTATAAATGCATTGGTGAATGTGGCAGCTACTGTCAAATGCCGACGGATTCATTCCGTCGGTAAAACCCTTTGTAATAGTTTTTTCTAAATTTGTTTTTAAAAAATTATTTAGAATACATAATATAAAATTATATAAATTAATGATAATAAAAACCAATTATGCAAATAAAATTATATTAAACATCAAAAACGAAAAAATCAAAGTTAAATAATATTCATTACAAACTGAATGTGTTTCAAAAAAAATATTAAATGAAATTTTAGAGGTAAATAATGTTTATTATAAATCAATATAAAGGTGGAGCTGGAGGAGGAGGAGGCTGGTGGTTATACGACCAAAAAGGATTAGGAGCACATGTTCCACTCTGTGTTGCCATGTTTATGACCATTTCGCAAAGTTGTTCATAAGCTGCTTTTTGTTGTTCAGACTCCGCTCTTTGTTATGCTTGAGACGTTTTGAGTTGTTCAGACTCCGCTCTTTGTTGTGCATGAGACGCTTTGAGTTGTGCGTACTCCGCTGATAGGTGGTTGTATTTTTCGATGAGCTGAGCCGTGTGGTGCTACAAAGCCACGAACTCCTTAGATTGGGAGCTCGATATTGATTGGGAGCTCCCAACGGTTGAAACACTACGGGCCGACCGCAAGTTGTCGGCCGTAGTGTTGGAGAGCCCGTAAACCCGATTTTTATCAGGCTCACCTGACGATCCAACCTCCATCCACAAATCTGGATCGAAGTCCAGATAGATCAAAATATCGTCCCCGTATCTCTCCCTCAACCGATTATTATAGGTCTCCTGAAAATAAAAAAAGTAATCATCATATTCAATTCAATAAACATAATAACTTACAAAATAAAATGGTTGAGCAAACATACCATGAAGTGTTGAGCATGGTTATCAACGAACTGTTGCACCCCCTTTTGGCGGTCTTGACTACGCACGTGCGTCTCCACAAACAGCTCCATCGGGCGCGGGTCACGTCCAAGAGACGTAGCCTATAATGAAAAAAGATTTATTAATAACAACTTAATTTAATGATATATTTCATTTAAATTAATCTTACCATCTGTTTCGCATGTGCAGCAAACGGAACGGAGCCATCAGTGTGCGTTGTCACTGAGCCATGAATTGGCCGATTCTGGTTGCCAGCATCGGACTGTGAGCGTCGTGTGAACAACGTAGACGTCACGTGCTCAAGATAGTACAACCATATATCTTCCGGGATGTATATTGGTTTGAAATCCCTCCAAACCGCAACATCATTCCAGCCTTGGAAACCCCTATCTCTCGCAGTTTGTTTTGCCCTTTTTTGTGCTTCATACCAAAAATCACGCAACCTATTTCACGCAATCAAAAATTACATTTCGAAACATAAATTTTTGTCTAAAAAAAATCTTGTATTGTTTTCGATGTTACCTAGTTGCCGCCTGATTTTCCCACACCCTCCTCGCAATAATGTTATGCTCACTGTCCCAGCAGAATTTGTTCTGTGTTTAAATAATTAATTTTAAATAAAAATAATAATTTATTTACAATTATATTAATAATTTATTAGAAATAAGCTGAAAATTATAAATTAACACCAACCTCAAACCTGTCAAACCATGCGTTGATTTGAGGCATCCATTCAGGATGCTTGGATATCTGACTCCATTGAAACAATGAAATCTCCATCGACGATTTAAACGCCAATGATATTACCCGGGCGGCCTCAATGTTTGTGAACCTGAAAATAAATGAAATAAATTCAATAGTGATTACTTCATAAATTATGTTGTATTTTTTTAAAAAAAAAAACTAAAACCTTAACAAACTTACATTGAAAGGTCGTCCATCCATTATGCCTCGTACTTGCCGGTAAATTGATTCCGCTGTGAAGGCACGCTGCCTCTGTGCTGTGAACTAGCGCTGGAAGAGGCAGCATTGGTTGACGACGCAGGTGGTGTAGGTGCCTCTTCTTGAGAGGCACCTAAGGAAATATTATCCTCGCTGCTAGACGAACTAGCTGCGACCATACGTGAGCGACCAGCTCTGGTTTTCATTCTACGCATCTACACAATTTTATACAAATAATTATATAATTAAATTCAAATGTTAAAAAAAAAAATTGATAGCACCTTCCCTATACTGGATACTACCCAAATCCACAAACCTGCACATATTAACAATAGCCACAACCAATTGACCCAATCTATACTAATTATTCCAACATATTCAATTACTAATCCTAAGGTAAATTCAACATTAAGAAT
>Ga0325405_1005374_pt1 | contig 13026 bp, 5 predicted proteins | sample PopdelMetagenome_21_FD_205663 | JGI IMG/M metagenome (GOLD analysis project Ga0325405, IMG submission 205663) | Populus deltoides microbial communities from Bellville, Georgia, United States - Xylem-Control-R2 | ecosystem: Host-associated > Plants > Phyllosphere > Stem > Wood/Secondary xylem... | reverse complement strand
ATGGTAACGTGCAGAGAATTGCAATCTACGAGCAAGGTGTTATTTTACGGAAATTACAATCCGAAAACAAACTGCAGGATACAACAAACATTGGTTCTGGCACACTTGAACATTCTATACTATAAACAATGTTCTGGCACACTTGAACATTCTATACTATAAACTTCGCATCAAGCCCAAATCAAAAGATGCCATCTTACCTTGAAAGAAACCCTTGTTTTCAGATCAGTTTGTCTATCATTAAAACCGGATTCAAAAGCAGAAGAATAAGAATTCCCAACTACTACAGTTGCAAACTTCACGATTTCTTCCACAACAGAAGTTTTTGACAAATTGCTTGTTTTGGCATTATAGAACTTCTCCTGAATTTAAAACACCCAACAAGTTAGTTTGCATCAAACTCAAATATCTAAAAAAACAATTCCGCCCATTTACACTATCCATGTTTAAAAGGAAGTGCGTTTTCAAAGGGTTGGAAAAAAAAAAAAACAAGGGCAATCAAAAGAAGCAGTCACCACTACTCCATTAGCAGAGAAAATTCTAACCTGATGCTTGAAGAATTCCTCCAACAAAGGGAATGTAAACGAACTATTGAGAGTATTAGCGATATGCAAAGCACGACAAGAAACATATGCATTGTCATGGTAGCTGAAATGGAAAGACAAACATATCAATTCAAGAGAAAATTATGATCGGCCCACAATAACAAAAGAAACAGAAAGCACCACTCCCGAGAACATTACAACTATACACAAACGCTATCTAATCCATAAAATCTCAACAAGAGTCAACATATTATGCTTAGTCAAGGTTAAAAGATCAGTAATGAATGAAGTTTCTTAATTGCCCAATTGTAATAACACTAATCAACACAATACAGAATTGGTCTCCAATTATTTATTTTACCAGTTTCAGAAAAAATAAAGCTATGCTGTACACAATTTCTGTTTCCCATTTTTGTGATAAAGAACAGGGAGAAGATTACTCACGGTAAGGGGAGGAGGTGAACGACGAGCCAAACACGAGAGCCGTAGTGTTTAAGGGCTTCTTTGAGAGGTGGCCAGGAGTCTCTGGAATCGGGGCAGACAGGGTCAAAGAATGCTTCGACCAGGATGGAGTTCAAATTACCTTGGCGATTCTCGTACACGAACCCATCGTACCTCGCAGGTGGCAAATTCTGGGATTGTACGGTCAATATAGACAAGTTAAAGACAGGTAGTAGTATGAAGGAGAGGAGCTGAGTTAGAGTAAAACGATGTTGTCCCTGCATCTTTTCTGGTCCTTTTCTGTTTCGTCTGGTCTTCCGAAGGGTTGGTGCTTCAAGAATAGGAAAGATGCGCTCACTGTGTCGTCGTCATTCGTCCACTGCACGCTCTGTCATTCAATTTGTTGTTCTTTGGGCTTTACTTGGATCTGGGAAACTCTTCCTAGACTTGTTCGTTGATCTGCTTCTAGGCTCAGTGCTGTTATGTACCAGTCTAGGCCCATCACAAGTTGAAAATTTTCCTATATGTAAGATTGAGCCCATTAAAAATTGAAAATTAAGCTTCATTTTTTATTAACAGCATTGTCAAACAGAGCAAATTTTACTATCATTCATTCTCCTCTCATTTGGAAATGCAAACACTGCGTGAAAGTACGGGAATCCACTTTACTTCAACAGATTTGGCTACAGTAGCTTCATAAAACAATTCCCATATAAGATTTATATGTTGGATAAGTAGGTAATTTTTTGGTTTTAAATATTTGATTTAATTTTTTTAATTAAAGTGGCCAGTAATTAATAGTAGGTACTTGTAAAATTTTTTTTTTATAAATTTAAAAAATCTCATATGCTTAAATAAATATTTTTTAGATATAGAAAGAATAATAATATTTTAGATAAATAAATTATGAAATATATATATACTAAAAATACCGAAAACAAAGAGATTGTGAACTCCTTATCTAAATAATTCAAGAGATATTTATAATTCTTAAACTTATTGTTTTGTTAGAGTGAAGAGACCAAAAAATCATTTAATCTTAATTATATTTATAAGGTGTCTTACATTTTATTGATGAGAGATATATATTATTGATAAATCATTAATGTGATAAAAATTTAATAGTCCTCGAAAGACCTTTCACAATTTATGTGTATATATATATATAGAAAATTATTATTTTTTACATGAATAATTCATATTAGTAGTCCTCGTACAAACCCTATGATCTAGAAATGGATCTTTAATGACCTTTAAATCAATTGGATTTGGAGTGTCACCATGTCTAAAAAAGATGAGTTTAATAATATACCAGACATATACTGTCTTGTGCTCAGTATATGACTTAACCCAAATATCTTGAGTGCATGTTGAATTTAGCAACTTGGAAGACACACGTTGCTTTAGACCCAATATGTTGTTAAATCTAAAAATATTGAATATGACAACAAATCAACCCCAAGTAATCTTGAACTCAGCACATTGTTGAGCCCAAATATATTAGGTTCATCAGTAATGAAAGAAGTGTGCAATCCCATGGCAGAAAAGCATGGTTATGAAAATTGAAACATGGTTTGACTTGGCGAGTCAACTTATGACCCGATAAATTCAGGTCTTGATCATGGTCAGGTTTCATAATAAATAGAGGTAGTTGATCAAGTGTGATTTAGTAAAAAAAACCAGGTTATTTTACAACCCAGTTATTCTAATTAAAATTTCATTGATTTTTTAAAAAGATATATTTTTTATTTTTTTTTAAAAATTATCCGCTTGATCCATGATAAGACTTGTGACCTCATCTTTTATTCGAAGTTGAGTTTAATAACTATTATAAAATATAGATAATGCAGTGTTTAATATTATGACAGTGATTTTTTTCATAGTATTTTTAGATTTTTTTATTTCAATATATAAAAATGATTCAATCACACTTAAAAAAAATAATTAAAAAAAAAACATGAACATTGTGGGGCCTCGTAAACAAAATGTTTGTACTAAAGATCACTCTAGAATCTATAAACACTAATAGTTAATATAGCTCAGTCAAGTGGCCATCACTATTCATCGATCCATGACTCAGCTATCAAGGATGATGAGAATTTGGCTCGATTGATGTGAAGTGAAGGTTATCGGAAAATACCCCTCTATTTATATTATATTGTTTTACATCATCTTAAAGTCGTATTTAAAAATATATTTATAATTATTTTTTAAAATATTTTTTACTTGAAAATATTTTACTCTTTACATGGGATTCATTAATCCTGCAATAAAGTGTTTTTTGAATGAATAACGAATGTGTTTATTCACCTTAATTAATATCAAGAACTGTATCTCAAGCAATTCTGCATAATTCCTATCTATTTCCGATCTGGCATGTCTGGCAGGAGACTAGCCTGGAAATTACTGCCACTCTTTTTATTATCATGGCTGTCAATTACTAAGACGGGATCGATCATGGCATCTCCAAGTGATAGTTATTAAACTCCTCCTCGGAGAGTAAAGTTTCTGGTAATGAATGAAATAGGTTACCCTTAATATTTTTAATAATAAAAAGACATTATTTTTTAAAATAAAAAACAGCAAGTTTTTGATCAATTTGCAAGTCAACTCAGATTTTTAATAATAATATCGTATTAAATTAATTAACTCTATTTTTTGTTTTTATGAACCCAGACCTATTCAAGTTAAGAATTGACCGTCGTGGATTTAATAATGATACTCTAAATCTTAATTGATTCTCATTTAATTATCAATTTCTTTCTTAAAAATCTACCTCAAGATCTATTCATACACACCATCAATTACTGTCAAGTGTTTTTATTATCATGGCTGTTAACTATCCTGATTAATCTTGGCCCCACCTCCTCCAAAATTACTCATTACTCCCTTTTAAACATCATCGGTTTATTTGATTTTTAAATACATTATGATGACTTGTCCGCGCGCTGCCGCAAGCTTATAAAACAAATATACTTTATAGTGTTATAATTGTGAATCAACACTAGATAAGTAATAGAAATTAAAAGTATGATGAAGCAAATATTTCATGACGGAAAAAAAAGTTGTGTTGGTGATCAAAAACTTCGAGACTGAATAAAATAATTTGTAGCAATCTACAATGTTTTGTGAGGAAAGATACAGTGCTTTCGCCACATGATTTAGCTTTTCAATTAATAAAAAGCAAAAAACAATACAAAGCTAAATTCTCTACCAACTTAATATTAAAAAAAAATCAACAAAGATAATTTTGGAAGGAAAAAAACCATGAGAAAAAACATTGCAGCAGTTAACAATGTTTTGTAAGGAAAACTATAGTGCTTTTCTCAATAAAATAAACTAAAAAACTATTTAGAGAAATATTGTAGCAATCCACAGTGTTTTGTGAGAAAAACTACAACGCTTTCCTCATGTGATTTAGCTTTATTGTAATTATAATTCTTAACCAACTCAATATTAAAAAAAAATCGACAAAGATAATTTTGAAAAAAATCATAAAAAAATCACATGGGAAAACACTGCAACAATTCACAGTGTTTTAAATAAAAAAATAACAAAACTAAATTCTTAATCGGCTCAATATTAAAAAATAAAATTAACAGAGATAATTTTAGAAATAAATAACAAAACAAACATCAAAAAAATAGAAAAAAATCATGTTGGAAACACTGTAGCAATTCACAGTGTTTTGTGATGAAAGCTACAGTGCTTCCCCACATGATTTAGCCTTATTTGTAATGACTTGTAATTGTAATTCACAAATAACTCAATATTAAAAAAATAAAATTGAAAAAGATAATTTGGAAAAAATTATATAAAAAAAAACTATGCGGAGAGACACTGTAGCAATCCACAATGTTTTATGAGCAAAGTTACAATATTTTCCTCACATGATTAAGTTTTATTACAAAGTTAAATTTTAACCAATTCAATATTTAAAAAAATAAAATCGATGAAAATGATTTTGGAAAAAAAATATTACAAAAAAAAACACAAAGGAAATTGGAAAAAAACCATGTGAGGAAAAACTGTATCAATCCATAGTGTTTTTTAAGGAAAAACTTGTATTTACTTGTAATTGTAATTCTTAACCAACTTAATATTTAAAAAATAAAATTGACAAAGATAATTTTAGGAAAAAACATAACAAAAACAGAAAAAAACCATGTGGAAAAAAACACTGTAGCAACAAACTGTAATTTTCGAGGAAAGTTAAAGTGTTTTCCTCACATATTATAACTGTAATTTTTAACCAGCTCAATATTAAAAAATAAAATAAAAAAAAATAATTTCGGAGAAAATCATAAAAAAAATCATGCGGAGAAACACTGTAGCAATAAACAATGTTTTTTAAAAAAAAATTACAAAACTAAATTCTCAATCAGTTTCATATTAAAAAAAATCAAAAAATATAATTTTGAAAAATAAAGAAATAAAATAGAAAAACTATGTGGAAAAACATCGCAGCAATCCACAGTATTTTCAAGAAAAAAATTACAAAGCAAAAATTTTAACCAGGTCAATATTTAAAAAGTAAAATCAACAAAAATAATTTTGAAAAAAATAAATGAAAAAATAAATGAAAAAAACAGAAAAATTAGGAAAGTTGAAAAAAAAAAGGTAATTTTGAAAAAAAAAAGAGAAGTGGGGAAGAATCACTGTGGATTACTGTTGTAATCCATAGTGAAATGTGTGTGGGGGAACAGTGCAATTCTTAACCAGTTTAATATTTAAAAAATAAAATTAGCAAAGATAATTTTAGGAAAATACATAATAAAAACAGAAAAAAACCATATGGGAAAAAACACTGTAGCAACCAACAGTAATGTTCGAGGAAAGTTAAAGTGCTTTCCTCACATATTGTAACTGTAATTTTTAACCAGCTCAATATTAAAAAATAAAATAAAAAAGATAATTTCGGAGAAAATCATAAAAAAAAACCATACGGAGAAACACTGTAGCAATAAACAATGTTTTAAAGAAAAAAATTACAAAACTAAATTCTCGATCAGCTTCATATTAAAAAAAATCAAAAAATATAATTTTAAAAAATAAAAAAATAAAATAGAAAAACTACGTAGAAAAACATTGCAGCAATCCACAGTATTTTCAAGAAAAAAATTACAAAGCAAAAATTTTAACCAGGTCAATATTTAAAAAGTAAAATCAACAAAACTAATTTTTAAAAAAATAAAAGAAAAAATAAATGAAAAAAATAGAAAAATTAGGAAAGTTGAAAAAAAAAATAATTTTGAAAAACAAATTAAAAAAAAAAAAGTAGAGAAGAATCATAGTAATCCACAATGAAATATGTATAGGAGAAACAATAATTTCCCTGCACCATTGTGTAGAGGAACAATAATTTCCCACCCCATTTAGAGTATTTGTTAATAAAATCCCATGGGCCACAGGAGCAATAAGTACACTCAAGAATCGTCAACCATCCAATCGGCCACATCGCCAATATATATATATATATATATAGATAGATTATTGGCCATCACTCAACGACAAGTGGATCCCATATGGTCTCTCCTCCTCTTTATGGAGCTAACTATACAGAGATCATCAGCACACAGAAAAATAAAAGGAAAGCCGTAGTAGCATCGGTTACTCTCCCTCACACACACAGCTGTGCCGTTTCAAGATATTTGCTTGGCAACCACGAAACGCGTCATCGATCTACAACACAGCAAAACCAGAAGCACACTTACCATATCTTTCTACGTTCCCAAGCCGTGACCCCTTCACATTCTCTACACAATTTCTTCCTTCAAATTCCACGTCATCTTCCACAAACCTTCCTCCTAACCCCAAACCTCGCCACCTTCTCATATTTATATTCCATTTTATTTCCTCTGCTTTTGCTGCAGCCCCTATAATGCGCCATGGTGTGTACAACACACCCTTCACACCGCCTCCTATTCACTCTCCCACTCCATCACCAACCCCCTTGAACTTCAACCCCAAAACCACCAACACCGCCTCTGCCTTCACCTCCGGCCACAACATGCTTGTCTCTGTGTTTTTGGCACTTTTCCTACCATGCGCAGGCATGAGCGCTGTGTTTATTGTCTATATCTGTCTCTTGTGGTACACTGCTAATAATCAGCCAGAGATTCGTTTGCCTGTAAAGACTGTGACAGAGAAGGGATTGTCTTCTTCGGAGTTAGAGAAGTTGCCTAAGGTTACCGGGAAAGAGCTTGTCTTGGGGACTGAATGTGCTGTTTGTCTTGATGACATTGAAAGTGAACAGGTGGCTAGGATGGTTCCTGGCTGCAATCATGGGTTTCATTTGGAATGTGCTGATACTTGGCTTACTAAGCGTCCTGTTTGTCCTGTTTGTAGGGCCAGGCTTGATGCTCAGCTCTTCAGTACCCCTCCTCCTCCTGCTCAAGAGAACAATACCTGTTAAGAGTTTTAGAGATGAATTTGGAGGTGATCATGTTTTGAGTTTCTCGATTAGGATTGTAAATGATGCAGTGTCTGCAGGGCTTGTTAAATTTCAGGGTTTTTTTAGGATACAAAGCATTCTTGTTCTTTATTATTTATATATGGCTCCTTTTTATTTATAATCATGGATTAATTCTTTGTGATCCCTTGTTTCATTTTGTAATTAGCTAGGATTGGAACCGCTTGGGAAAATGAAATTATACATGCAAATCATCATACCATGGTAAATTATAAATTACTTATTTTTTTAATAACTATTTTCTCTCTAATCAAAAAATGAATAAAAAACAAATTGAATTCAGTAAAACAATATCTTTTTAAAATATATGGATTTAATTTGCTATAATTAAGTTTAATTATATCATGGAATTGGCTTGGAATAACCTATTAAATAGCTCAATCAATGGACATTTGACGGAATTATGGTCCAGTTGTTTCCAACTCCGTGAATGAATATCTATCCCGTTGGCAAACGGGCTCAAGTTTTGACAAGAAAAACAAGCAATGCAACCATAAAGGTTCCAGTTCCCTTTGTCTTGTCGACAAGTGGGGTTCAAACTATCAAGTTCAGCTTTTCCTCTTGTCTTGAGCCATGTCATATGGCTGTACAGTGTCTAAATGCCAAAAGAATCCTTGTACAGTTTTTCGAAATTTCAATCAGGACCCAAATGTCACTGAGTAATGTCTAATAGCATGCATGCATGGAGGTTACTGGTGGCAGACAGGCGGTGCCTTGATCGTCGAAAAGGATACTTCTGAAACTACCAGTTTTAGATGCCATCGGTTTCCGGCTGTGTGTTTCCATATGTTCGTATATATTTATGCCTGGGAATCTGCGATATTCATCATTCATTAGTTGCAGAGGCTCACCTGAATTAAGGCCATTATGCCCTGATTTTACCATTTACCTGGCCAGGGCCATGCCCATAAAAGACAATCGATCCTACGCCACCCGATCTTAAAATTGGTTAATGGGCAACGAATTCCATGTGAAAAGCCTTCAACAGAAGTCACAGAAGTGTTTTGTCCGTGTTGGATGATTTCTTAATTGCAATTTTGCACTGTCTGGTATGGAAAACTGGGTGCCGAAGGCAGCTGATTCCTTCTGTTTTTGTCTTGACAAGACATCATTCCACTTAAGATTGACTGTTGTTTTCTAAATTTGATATTTACATTACATATACATCTCGGTATTAATTGAATGCTCATCTGTTAATGTGGTTGCGACAGGATTTCGTAGACAAAAAGGAAAAGAAAAGATATATTTACTATGGTGCATCACGTTGTCGAACGGTGTATGTAAAGCTTGGACCACTGCTGCCAAACCTTCCTTTACAGGGCAGTGTGCGCATGGAAAAAGATATGGCCAGCTATGTCTGTTGGTTCTGCGTTCACTTTCAGGCAATTCATCTGAGTCTCTGACAGAACCACTTTCTTTAATAGGGGTTTTCCACATATACTGTTCCATCAAATTATGTTTAATTTTGGTTATCAGCACTTTTTTTAAAAAAATATTGACCGAACAAAAAAAAAGAAGTGAAATAGCACAATTTATAATTATCTAGATTGAAAAACAGGATAATTATAGCTTAGAATTACCACATCTAATAAAAAATATTAAATGAAAGAGAGAATATAGTGAAGAGTAGAGAATAAATAAAGAAAGAGATAATAAAAATATCAAAACTCCAATTATAACAATATCAATATTATGTAATACTTTAAAATCATAAAAAAAAAACTACTAACGTTGACTCCAATAAAATATATTTATCGTTATAAACAAGTGAGTCACTCCTTTTATAGACAACAAATGTGATCCACTCAAGTCACTATTAGTGTGATTTTTTATGATACTAGTGTTGTTATATTAAAATTTCGGTCTTCAAATTTTTTTTTTTTCCTCTTATCTCCTGCCCATGTAATATTTTTTATTAGTTATTGTTATTCTTAATAGTTATAATCGATAAATATAATGTTTTCTAAAAACTGTCTCACCTTTTTTTTTCATTTGTAAAAACTGTCTCACTATAAATTGATGGAATTCTTGAAACTTGTAGGATTCCACAGCTTGCAATCTCCAAATTAGGAAAGCGTGTAAATAGACGGTGAACAAGACTCGGGGGCCTGTGATAGTCTTGGAGCTTCCACGAGTGTCACGTCAATTGCTATGCACAAAAGAGTGCTCGGCACAAGCAGAGGCCACTAATCACATGGTGCTACGTCCAGAGAGGAGTTAATAGGGTGGGCGAACAACCACAACAGAGCTGACCTAAATTAAGATTTTCAAAGTACTCGTGACTTGAAAACGTTTGTTTCGAATTTCAAATTAAAGCAATAGAGGAAATTGTATTTGGTGTGTCCTTCCAAACTTAATTCAATTAATGCAGTCATTAACTAAAAGCATCAAGCTCAACTAACTTGTGATTAATCAGAAATAAAAAAAAAATGAATTAGGGTATTGCAATCACTGTTATTAAACTTAAATTGGGTCATGAATTGAAATGATTAATTTAAATTCACCAAAAAAAACTATTTAAAACCACATCGTTTTAAAAAATAATTTAAAATAATTATAATTTTTTAATTGATATCACAAGTCAAATTAATTTTTTAATTAGATCACTCCAATAAATTTATTTTTTAATATTTTATAAAAATCAGATTTTAGATTATGATTGACTCATTCATCAAGTTAATCCGAGTTTTATAACGGTGTTTATAATCAACAAATATGCCTCATATAATATGATTACAGAATTTACTCATTTAAAAATATCAATAATTAACAAAATTAATAATAAAAGTTTATAAAAGAGGAGGGGGAGGCCTTGCTTGACATAGAAGAGGGAGAAGAAATAATACCTCCCTGGACATAAAATCGTGTGCAGTCAGGAGCCCAAGTTCATTAATGTTCCTAGCCAGTTATAACTACATATGCGTACCAAATGGTTCGCGGGCCGTGGCACGGAAAAATCTGGACTCCACAACATTCCAATTCGGTCCTTGTAGATTCAATTTAACCCAATATTAAATTCAAAGTTTCCCAAAGTGTGACCATTTTTCATAAATAGCGAAGGGGAAAGGAAAACTAATTAATTTAAAAGAAACTAAGTTTTGTTGCATTTTTACTTCTCACTATCTCACAAATTATTGTCGATTGAAATAGTAATTTTTTAAAATTCTTAATTTAATCTTTAATTTTTTTTGCACAATTGCATTTTTTTAATGAAGGGTTAAATTTGAAAGTCAAAGAACCAAGATGAAAATAATAAGTAAAATAGGTGATAACTTTGAATTTTATACAAAAACTTTATTTTGATTCTTGTCTTTTATGATTTATAGGTGATTGGTTTCTTTAGTTATCGAAAATTTAATTTTGGTACCAATATTTATTTTCTTTGTTTTTTAGTTTTTTTTTTTTGTAAGAGAAGAGAGAGAGAGGACGTTAAATTCCAATAAAGAGAGAAAAAGTGACCGTTGACAACAATTTTAGACATCAGAAAAGTTGAAATCGGTGTTAATTGGTTCCATTTCACGAGAAAAGTTTCTTTTAGGTGTTTTGTTTCCTTCTACTTGCCCAAGGAGACATACATGGCTGCATGAATGTTTTTTGATTCAATTTATTTCGAGTTTTTGAGTCATTTTTTTAGTTCATGAATAAGTTTATCATGGTATTTGGAGTAAAAAATTGATTGAAAATAGGTTTTAAAGCCAAAAAAATTGAAACCCTGTTTTTCCACCCACCAAAGATTGCTTGATTCTACAAAAAGTTGAAGAGGCGTCATTTGTTGCTGTTTTTTTTAATGTCTACACACGATAGGCCACTAGATCCACAAGCTTGGGCTCCTTTAAGTGTTTATTTTTTTGTTACTTTATATCTGGGTTCAAAAAATTGATAACAATTTAATCTATGAGTCGGATTGCAGGTTTAACAAGTTAATCCACAATATTAAGAGATATTATTTTTTAAATAGTTTTTTATGCCCCTTAATTTTTTTTTAAAAAAATACAATTTTATTATCTTTGATATTCTATTTTTTTATCAGCTCAAACCTAAAAGATTACAATATCGCTATTTGTTATGAATGAAACATGCCCATCATAGTTTGGCTATAAATTTTTAGAGGGTAAAAGTAGAAAAAATTCTGAAAATAGCTAGAATAAAAATTTAAATTGTTCGACCAAGAGCCACACCCTTACTCATTGGAAAATTTCAATCCATTAAAACTGAGTTTAGAATTATTATTATCATTGTCATTGAGGATAGGGCAAGTATTTGGAGGAGGGAATATGGTATCCCATGACTCGAATATTAAACGAGGGAGGTGGTGCCGCCGGACTCTCCCGGGCGACGGCAAAGGAAACATAGCTTAGCCATGACTATATAGGCAATCTGTTGGGCTACACTTAGACCTGGCTAAATTCATCTGCGGGACACGTTGAATAAGTAAAAAGAGGCTTGAATAAAGCCTTTGGGCTGGATGTGAGGAATTTGTATGTTTACATAAAAAAAAAAAAAACTATGAAACTTGATTTTCTTCTCCTTTTCAAACCAATTTTGACTTTCTTCCGGGCACCTGACTTTTACATAGTACTAGTAGCTGTGAGAAAACTAATTAAACATGTTTTTTTGGGATTTGTTTTATAAGATGAATTATTTTTTCATTTATTGTTTTAAATAATTGTGAAAAAAATTGTGGCTTTTATGATAGGACTAGTAAGGGTGTTCTGATAAGTATACTGATGATAATTATAATAATAGTGTTTATAGTAGTAATTGTGATGATACTCATGGTAATATTAATTATAAAATGATGATTAATTGTAATTATTGTGATTGGATGATATATATAACAGTGATCATTTTAAAGTGATGGTAGTTATAATAACCGATGATAATAATTGTTGTTGTGGTTATGATGGTGTTAGAGTGGTGACTATACTAATAGCTAAATGTTAGAGCGAGGCTACGTTGTGTTGGAGTGGTGATTATGTTGATAATTAAACGATAATGACAAGTGATACCTATGATGGTTATTATAGTGGTTGTTGTAATAATTATAATGATATTCATAAATAATAATAATAATAGAATTGATTGTAAAAACAATGATTATATTAATAGTTAAAAGATGATGGGGAGTCGTTGACGATGATAATTATAATAATTGTGATGATTATTGTGATAATAATAGCTATAATTATAATTAATGAAATTAAATATTGTAAATTAATAATAGAGTGAAATGTATTTTTTAAAATATTTATATTCAAACCAACACTACTTAAAAACTGATTAGAAATATTTGAATCGACTTATTTTTAATATCCATTTCACATGGAAAAATAAAAACTATTTTCCTAATAACAAACTTTCTCTTAGAAAACACAGTAAGGCCCAATATTATAAGTATTAACGCGTCATCAAACAACGAAGTACAACGCCACGTGGTGGGAGATGGGAGCTAACACGCATGTACCTATAGCTGTCACGACAGGTCACGAACTCCCATCAATGACTTTGCCTTTTTGGCTTTTTAGAAACTGGAACACGGCATGTTGCTAGACACGTGTGTCTCGGTCC
>Ga0325405_1005372_pt1 | contig 13031 bp, 7 predicted proteins | sample PopdelMetagenome_21_FD_205663 | JGI IMG/M metagenome (GOLD analysis project Ga0325405, IMG submission 205663) | Populus deltoides microbial communities from Bellville, Georgia, United States - Xylem-Control-R2 | ecosystem: Host-associated > Plants > Phyllosphere > Stem > Wood/Secondary xylem... | reverse complement strand
AACTACAAAACGAATCCACCAAAATGTTTTCCATTAATTCAATTCATCTTTAAACAACACACGCAAAAATTAAAGGTTATCTACTTCAACCGAACCTAATGCAATAATATTAGACAACAATATAGCTAATCAGCAATCCATAGAGCACAAAAGCTCAAAATATTTTTCGAATTCTCATCTTTCTCAGCAACCAAATACAGCCGATCAACAAGCTACTACAACCCAAAAGGGATTAAAAATCACACACCATGCACAAGAAAGTCACAAGCTTTCAAGAATCCATTAATGAGAACACATGAATTCTTCAATCTGTATACTAACCATGATAAAAAAAAAAAAAAAAAAAACAGAGAATCAAAGCAAGATAAGAGGTAATTCACAATGTTAGAAGCTTGATTCAATTGAATTATGCAAAATCTAATAGAGTACAATTCCATGTGCATTGATTCAATTACAAAAACACAAAAAGCTTTGATTGTTATCAGATGGGCTGTGCTTGATTAGAATGGTTAAGTACCTGATCACTTCAATTTATTGTAAGAGAAGAGATGAAACGGCGAATTCAAAATTAGGGTTTTTTTCTTGTTCTGTTTTGGTTGCAGAGAGAGAAAGAAAGAGATAGAGAGAGGTGAGGAAGAAATCCAGGTAGAGAGGAAATCAGAAGATCCTGTTATTTATATATTTGTTTAGGTTAAGGTAATAAAATGTTAAAATTTATGTAAGAAAGAAGGGTAATTTTTATTTATTTATTTATTTATTTATTTTTGAAGTGGTTGAGGTATCTAGAACTACAAGAAGACACAAATCCCCCTGAATGGTGATTTCTTTTCCTTCTAGTCACCTTGTTTTTTGTGTTTGTGTTTCCTAACTACTATGCTAAGGACAATCCAGTTTTTTTTTCCCCTTTTCCTTGCCCTTTTTCAAGTGATTTATTTTTGGGTATTGATAGGCAGCAAGCTTCTTTTGTTTTATTTTTTAAATTTATTTTTCAATTAAAAACACATCAAAATGCTATTTTTTATTTTTTTAGTATTAGCATATTAAAATCATAAGAAAAAACATTTTAAAGTTTAATATACACACACACAATTTATCATGTGCAACACATTGTTTGTGATGAGGTTATGTCTACAAAAGCTTAAAATTGTATGAACTTGACAATTACAATTCTAATAATAAAGTTTAATACCTTATAGTTTTTCAATATTAATGTCTTGTTAATTATGATATAGTGAGAAAAATATTTACCTGGCTTGAAACTTTTTGTGGGACTTTAAGCTATGTGTGAATTAGATTCAATTATGATATGAATTGAAGTGGCTATAATTGTTTTTCTTTTCCCTTTCCTGAATTTGTTCTTTTACAATCTGCACCAGAATCAACAAGGGGTGTTGTCGTAAATAGACAACATAACTGGAGGACAATACATTTAATAAAAGTTAGTGGAAATTAAAACAGATTGTCACTTCATTTGCTACAGTTAATTAACATGGTGTCTCTACCAATCATTTTTTTTAGCAGTTAGATATACTTGTTTTTATATTTTAAAAATTTTATTTATTATTTTGCTTTAAATTAATATTTTTTGTGTTTTTAAATCATTTTTACGCGTTGATATCAAAAATAGTTTTTAAAAAATAAAAAAATATATTATTTTGATATATTTCTGAGTTAAAAAATACTTTGAAAAGCAACCGCAACCACACTCCTAAATGCAACATTTAAGTGTCTGTGTTTAGGATTCTGTGTTTAGGATTAAGGTTAAATGAGGTTGGTTTTTTTTTTTTTGTGCACGTATAATTTTCTTGAAGCATAAATCATACCCTACTAAAAGCTAAGAGGGTGTTTGAGAATGTAGTGTGGTTAAGTGTGATAGTTTTTTTTATATATATTTTTCCTTGTTTTTCTTTATGTTTCAAAAAAAAAATACCCAATCAAATCTCACCATAACTCTATTATAAACACACCCTAAAAAAAGTGTTTTTTTTTTGCTTTTGTTGTCTCACCAAAAAAATTCCAACCAGACTATGATTTGTTTCAATAAAAATAATGATAGAATTGGATTTCATTTTTCAATGTTGTTTTTCAATTTTCCCGTGTTTTCTTAAAAATTGTTATTCAAGATGAGAAACTTTTAATCCATTATTTTTTTGAAAGCGTAGTTAGACCTGCTCTTAGATAGTATAGGAGGTTGGATGGCTCTAAAATGAACATTTAAGAAAATTTAGCCGACACCTTTTTAAAACAATTTGGAATCAACTCAAAGATAAACTTCAATCATGTTTGACATTTAAAGAATGGATAAAAGAAATAATGAGTTAATCAAGAAATATCCCTTAAAGTTATGTAAAGTGACAACATTAACATACCCTTTTTTATCCAAGAAATAGCTCACCTTAATTTTAGTTGATATCTTAAAAACTCTATATTATAAATACTTGATTAATAATTCATCAGCTCATTTCATGAATATGGTGACTACAACAGCAAAAGGTTAAGCAAAGCCTTAAATCAAGAAGGATTAGGAATCCATTAACAATGTTTGGTTCCATATCGAAAGACAAATCAAAATATGGCCTTCAAATTGAAAATCCTAATATTATATCTAGTCATTTCAAACACCATCAAGTTTCACATCATCACTAACTTCTCAAGTGTCACTATCCAATATTAATAAACTTTCATTGTTCGCTATTGTTTATTAACCTTGCAATATGGTTGTTCACTATCCAAGTTTTACATCATCACTAACTTCTAAATACTAAACATGTTATCTCATTCTTGATAAATCTTATACAACCATTATATCTAAAATGATATGATATAAATGCAAAGAGTAAGTATCATGATAAAATTTTAGTTCATTCAATCAAAAATCAAAAACTGTAAATACTTCAAGTATCAGTCTGAAAATTAGTAGGTTAAGATTATGTTGCATTTATGAAAAATAATAGTATTTAACATATCACCAATCCATCATTTAAATATTAAATGATCGACGAGGATTGTGAATAAGGCATATGACAGTGTTACCATGCTACAAATGTTTGACAAGGAGGTTAATATGAAGATGGAATAAGTGTTATTTGGTCAACTCATTTTTATTGTTAAACTTTGTGAAAAAAGTCATTAAAATCTTATTTGTCTAACATTTAGTTTTTTTTATGTGTTTTAGGACTACATCACATTTTTATAATTATGACATTTCCTTTTATTTCAATTACTATTTTGAAGTCAAGAGATGTTTTTGTCAAAGTAATATTTAACATTGGTTGAATTCTAAAATACATCAAGTAAATTATAGGGGAAATTTTATATATATATATATATATATATATATATATAAATCTCAAAAATCTTTTTTTTTCCAATCTCGATAAACATTAAAAGGTAGAGCTCATATTACCTATCAATTTGGAATCTCGAAGGATCCCATCATCCTTGATAAACCCTTAAAAAGAAAAATTCCCCTAAAAAAAAAATCTTGTTTAGAACGATTTAATTATACCTAAACTAGATACCAAGTGATTTGATCATCTAAAGGATGATGGATAATGTGCATTTGGATCATGATCAAACCACTTTTTCTCTAAGGTTAACATATTTGAATTTGAGATAAAGGAAAACCATCTTTGATATATTATTCACAAATAAAAAAATATCTTCTGTTTTTTTTTTTTTTGCCTTAAATATTTCTTGGATAATAATCCACACTAGGATCACCTCTCATATTAAGAGCATGTTTTAGAAGTCTTTGAATAATTAATGAAATCCTTTAAATAAAAATAAAAAGGAAGATTATGAAAATAAATAAAAATTGTTATAAAAAAGAGAAAAAATATTTAAAATTTTTTTATCCAAAGTGTCCTTGATGATCATCCAAAGTCTAGAATTGAAAATAAAGTTTCAATGATAAAAAAACCGAGATAGAGATGAGAGAATTAAGGTTATAGCGAGATTAGTCACAAAATGTTAAAATCAAGATGCAAGCCTATGTTTTTACAACTTTAAATATTTTTTGAGCCTTGTATATCATATTCTTTCATAAGCATAAAACTTAGCCTATATTACATGTTTTTAAAAGCCTTTTTAGATTAAAAAAAATTATATTGATAAGTTTTTAGCCTCTAAAAAGGAAAGGAAAATATTTTTTCAACCAAAATTATGACTTGTTTATGTTTTTTATATTGTTTATTATGATATTGAATCATAATTGTTTACCAATAGATAGGCAAGATCAATATAACATGAAGCAAGATGCTTATCTTTTTTGAAAGAAAAACTTTTCTTTTAAATCCAACTGTCTTTCTAAAAATATCCCTATATTCATCAAGGAATCCACCCGTACAATGCCTAAAAAATAGCTAGAAATTTTTGGATAATCTTTTCTGTATAAATCCAACAAACCTTCATTATATTCTAACATAAATATTTGAAATTTCATCACATCACTTGAGTGATTTGTTTTGAGCTTTTGACTGAAGAAAAAAAAATGTCTATAAAATGAAAACTACTTGGATCTACATGGACACAACCATTAAAATTTGTGGATAAGTCCATATATATATATATATAATAATAATTTCACGAAACAAAAATATTTTACAACAAAACTCTCATTCAACCGAGTTCACGATAAAAATGATGATGATGATGATGATGATACACGTGTGCCTTATAATGACTATTATTTATTTAGAGTAAACCCAAAATAGCCACAATCCTCATATCCCCAACACTATACTACGACCAAATCACCGATTCATCTTGGAAAAAAATGAGAGAAAAGAAAGAAATAAAATGAACTTTTTTACTTAGTCTCTCCTGTAGAAAAGAAGAAGGGAAAGGGCGCACTCGATCCTAGCCACGATAGCACGTAAATCACATGCACCACTATCCATTTACAATGCCTATTTATTAGTGTGTGTCCGTTGTCACCTTTGCCCCTCTTTGTTTCAATAGCTTCCACTCAGTCTCGATAATCTTCAAAGGTCAATTTCAAACCCTAACATATTAATTTGTTTGTTTTGATTAATTTTACATCATATTTTTCCACACTAACTTGTTTGTGTTGAATAATTTGTCATATGTAGTTGATTTTTATATGTGGATATGTTCATTTTGATTATTGTGAGATTTATGTTTTAAAGGTGTGATTATATGGTGTTTTGATTTCTTATTGTGTTGTTTGACTATCGTCGACTCGAGGATGGTAAAATTCTTAAAATATTTTTGTCTTTGAAAAATAGAGTTTCATCATCTAAAATAAAAATATATATCTTTGTTTTTAAAAAAATATAAATAATTATCTTTTTTACCAAAAAGTTGATCCGAATGTAGTAAAATTCTTAAAAGGGATTTGTCCATGTAAAGTTAAGACTTTAATTTTTTTTAAAAAAATTAAAATAAGAGTTTTGTTTTTATTTTGACTTAGAGAATTTTGCCCGAGTATGGTAAACTTCTTAAAAGGGTTATGTCTTCGTGAAATCAAAAGTTTGATATTTTCATAAAAGAAATATAAAATCATTTGAATATTTCTTTGTAAATATTATTTGGTTTTGTGATATGTCCCACCCTATCATGGTAAGCAAACTAGGGTTAAGTTAACGTGATTTCATTATGGTTCATAAGTGAAGATTTTTAGATCCAATTTAAAATATAACAAAAAAGACCAGTCAAAAGATTAATTTATTATTTATTATTTTCTTGAGTTGAATACTTGTATTTTAAAAATGAGGATTAAGCTCTATTGCTTAGTCTAATCTCAAATTACTATCTTAAATCTTAGTAGTTATTTACATTTAATAATAAAAACATATATACTAATTTAGAAAAGTTATTAGCATAAAAGTACAATGCGTATTTTTTATTACTTTCTTTTAATATAATTAAATCTTCACTTGTTAAAATTTTTAATTACTTGAAAATTAGATTAAATGACGATTTCAATTTTTTTAAAATTTTAATGGGCTTGTTGAAATATTCTTTGTGACAAATATTGTTATGCTGGATTTAAATTCAAATATGAGTTGTTATATATATAAAAAAATGTAAATGAACAATTTAACTAGTTAGGCCTGTGTAAGAATTGATTGAAAAACGAATTTATTTTAAATGGAGAAAATTATGTTTAAGGTTTTTGTTGCCTTTCGAAAAGAAGAAACATTCGTAGATCAAATTTATATTATGATGTGCTTTTATTATTTTCACAAATTTATATTAAGAAATATGGGATGGTAAATGAGTTTTGATTTCACGTTATAAGTTGGGATTCTAATATAAAAAAAATATAAATTTTCACAAATTTACCAATTTTAAGATAAATTAATGTTAGAATATGAGAAGTTTAGATTTTACATTAAAATAAATATAATTAAGTGTGTCTGATATTATAATGTTTTTTAAAAATATTTTTAAATTAATATTTTTTTAGTTTTTAACATAATATATAAAAACTATTAAAAAATAAAAAAAAATATTAATTTAATATTTTTTAAATAAAAAATAATTAAAAAAACTTTAAATAACAATGCTATTAAAATGTCAAATCCACACTAAAAATCAAAAACAAGGAAAAGAAAAAGAAAAAGAAAAAGGAAGCGTCATCTTCGCTAACATATACCACCCACAAAAGACCGCCTTTTTCAGAACCCGCAAAGTGAATTCTCTCAAAAACGTCATCGTTTCAAAACCCTTACTCAAATATTCACATTTCTGATCCAGTCAAGTGAATTTCTCCCAAATAGTTTCTCATGGGTATAATTAAGCGATTGCCGGTGTCAGCACGCAGCACAATGCGTTCAGGGATCTTGGTGTTTGATTTAACAAGAGTTGTAGAGGAGCTTGTTTTTAATAGCTTGGATGCTGGTGCTAAAAAGGTACAATTTTGCATTTAATGTGAAAACTTCGAGTTTATAAGATTAATAAAATGTTGGGATTTTTTTTGTTGTTGTTTAAGAAAGAAAGATTTCAACTTTATGCAATTCAAGCGACAAATATTGTTTTTCTTGTGCAGTTTTTGATATCCATTTTATGGGAAATTTGAGAGGGACATTATGTTATATTTTTAAAGAAAATGTTGGGTTTGTGAGGAATGATGGTTATCTTTTTGTTTATGCCAAAAAAAAGGGGCTAGCACTATGCAATTCAAGGCACTAGGTTTGTTTTTCATGTGATTTGTTTATTATGATTGTAATGCATATCATGGGATTACGTTAGTGTTTATGAGGAGTGATGACTGTTTTGTTGTTTCAGGTTTCGGTTTACGTGGCTGTTGGGACCTGCTATGTGAAAGTTTCTGATGATGGTTTGTTAAACAATTTTTTTTTTCCATTTTCAAGGTTAAGGTTATATTGAATGTCTTAGCTGAGTTCTAATTGTGTTATTAATTTGTGTGCTTTTTTGCTTGCAGGATGTGGGATTTCACGGGATGGATTGGTGTTACTGGGAGAAAGATACGGTAGCTAAATTTTGCTTTTATTTTTTATTTCTTTTTGATATGTATAGAGTAGTAAGTCATGTTTCTTATGTGGGTTTTCAACCTTAAAGTTTCGAAATTTACTTTTTGGGAAAATGCAGCTGATGTTTGTAAGAGGATTAAATATCAATAGCATATGATACTCAGTGAAAACAAATCTTGGATTATCTGTAAATTTCAAAAAACTATGTCGGCTTCTCTGATCGTGAACATAAAAATTCTTAATCAACTTAGGGTAATAAACTTGATTTTTAACATTACTAGGCTCTGTATAAAAGAAAGGATTATGGATGGCTAAAGATGGCATACTACAAGCACTTTAATATAAGATCAGTGGAGAATGGTGTTAGTTCTTATGGTGGGATGTATGTAAAGGCAAAATAATCATGTGTTATAACCAGAACACTTACAGTGGAAGAAAATAAATGTATAACTAGGTTGATGTCATATGATCTTTATTTATTATCCTGCCATGCGATAATGTTTGGGTTTCTCTGATGTGTGAACAGTGACCTCAAAGGTTCAACATTTGGCTGATATGGATGTTGCTAGTGGAAACTTTGGCTTCCGGGGAGAAGCTTTGTCTTCTATCGCTGATGTCTCAGTGTTAGATGTATTGACAAAAGCTCGTGGAATGCCGAATGGATATCGCAAGGTCATGAAGGTTGGAATGGTTCATGACTTTTCCATTTCTGCAGGTTCATTTTGTCAGTTTGAGTTCGCATTCTTGCTGCTATACATGTAAGAATCATATTCTTCCAACACTACTCTTTCCAGGGATCTAAGTGTTTGTGTTTGGGAATTGATGATGATATTAAAGATGTCGGCACTACAGGTGATACTTTATTTTGTTTGGTTATTGCATTTAGCAAGTAGAGATTGCTTCCCAGCTCATAGATCCGGTCATGCTTATAATAGATTCAAAAATCTCTTTCTCAACATTTCCTGGTATGTTGGCAGTTGTTGTTCGTGATTTATTTTACAACCAACCAGTTCGGAGGAAATATATGCAATCCAGGTTTCTTTTTGGCCTATTCTCATTTTCTTGTCTTTTGGAAAAATAGTTCTGAGCTGCCTCAAAACAAGTACTTTTCATCTTGAATTGCACTGCACTGACATGATTCTCTTGTCACTTGCATCACTGAATTTGAAGCCCTAAGAAGATACTGCACTTGGTAAAAAAATGTGCACTTCGTGTTGCTCTTATGCATTCAGAGGTGTCCTTTAAAGTTGTTGATATTGAAAGGTATGTAGCGGTCACGTTTTCAGTTTGGAGCTTTCTTTCTTTGTTTTTTTAACATAAGTTGGAGTTTGTATGGTTGATGTATTTGTTTTTGACATCTTGTGTTCCCAAATGTAGTGAGGAGGAGCTTCTCTGCACAAATCCATCTTCTGCAATGTCACTGTTGATGAGTGGATTTGGAATTGAAGATTCCAGCTCTCTTCATGAACTGAATATCAGTGACAGTGTATTAAAGCTTTCTGGCTATATATCTGGTCCTTGCAGTAGTTTTTTCATCAAGGTACAATTTATATTTATTTAGTCGGGATTACTTTCTCCTTTCTCCTTCATTTTGTCTTCTGGTTTCTCATTCATCGATGTTCTTTTTGCAGGCTTTCCAATATGTTTGTATCCATCTCTGTGTATGCATATCTTTTTGGATCATGTCAACTGCTGTTAGAGAGGATTGACTGTTTAGTTCATTTTTCTTTTAACCTTAATGATGCTAGATATTAATTCACGGTTTGTTTGCAAAGGCCCAATTCACAAATTGCTAAATCACCTGGCCTCTAGATTTGAGCATCCAGATCTGCAGAAGGCTAACAGTGTGTCTCAAAAAGGAAAGAAAAGCAGGCCTCAACCGTGTCCAGCTTATATTTTAAATTTGAGTTGCCCTTTCTCTCTCTATGATTTAACCTTTGAGCCATCAAAGACACATGCTGAATTCAAGGTAATGTTATTGTCTGATAATGGATTCTGATTGCTGTGCACTGGTTTGCTTTGCAAGTTATTCCGGTTATGACACCAGGTTCAGTACATTTAATTTGACTTCCCAGATCTTGACTGTTTATCTGGATGCACTAGTGCTGCATCCAACCCCATTGCCCCTCTTCCTCAAGAATAAGCAGCTGCTGTGGCATCATTACCTAGAATGCGATGCTAAGAGTCATTGCTGTGTGAACAGAAGATTCTCAGTATGATATGTCTAAAAAAGAAATGTATTTCAAAACAAAACAAAACAAAGGGCACAAAAGAGTTAGTATGTGGTAAACTAGTGTTGTATGTCTAAATCAAAATCATGTCTATCTTTGAGATTCTGATTTATTTCTTTGATTGTATAGGGATTCTGATTTAGTTCAAACCTGAAACAGAAAAAATGTATTTCAATCCGGCCACAACCTTTTTCTTCAACTAAGCGTCTGATGTGCAATTTTCTTATCAACATAATTGAGTGTATGGCAATGCATGTATTACTCCCCGAATATTTTTCCTGAGAATGAGCATGATTATGAGGCCACCACATGTGCTTTCTGTATGGTAGCTAGAAGTATTTCAAGCGAATGTGTGCTGCTAAAAGCTCGCCCATTGCTATAATCTTTCGATTCATTACCCACTGTCATTCTTGAACCTTTCATGTTGTTGCCACACAATCATTGAGTGATTATGAAGTTGGTGTCTTAATTTTTTGCGCTGCTGAGATTTTAACCCTTTCCCCAGGATTGGAACCCTATCCTTGCCTTCATTGAGAAGGTCATTCAACAACTCTGGAGGGAATGCACCGTTATTGGTATGCTTTCGCAGCTATTTGTTGCTTTAATTTATTGTGGTGTCCATATGATTTATGATTGCTTCTAAATTTTTGTTTGACTTTTTGAATGTTTATAGGAGAATCCTCAACTCGGGCAACAGAAACGTTCCAGAAAAATGACATTTGGCAGGAAGGTAATGATATCACATCAGTGAAACAAGGTACAATTCTATTGTTTATTGCCAAACATGTTTACCAGCTCCCATTTATTTTTCTCATGCTGCTCAGATTTGATGTTTTTTCTTTTCTATGCAAAAGTGGTTTGATCTGTCTTGACACCTGAATATCTTTTTGTTGCTAGATTTTTTTGATGCAGATTTTTCTGGATTTGCAATAAAGAAAGGCGGGGTTAAAATTCACCAGTCTTCTCATCATCTCATTTCTTGCCCTTTGAAGATGCTAAACAAAGAGGTCGACCATCTTTTTCATGGGAAGCATGATAAAGTTCCTCAAGAATTCTACTCAAATGTTTCAGAATTCAAAGAGGAACAAGCTGATAAGGAATTTGTTCTTCGGGGTGACTACTCTTCCCAAACATGGAATGGATCCATCTCTGGATACATGCCAAGAGCAACCAAAACAGATGAGTGTCATCTCTTGACATCTGATAAGAATTTTTTATCGACAGATAATTGCTTCTTGGAAGATAGTTTCACTACCAGGGAAAGACTCAGTGATCACATGCAGAGCCATTTCTCAAGCTCAGAATGGCAAAACGAGTCCCCAAAAATTGATTCCGTGGCAAGAAATGAATCTCTTGGGAATGCATTCTCCTTTGATCATTATGGATTCAGAAACGAATTACCGTTTAGCAAGAGTAATATAAAACCCATTTTACAGAGTTGCTCCTCACGGAAAAGCCTGTCACTTGATAGGGATATTTTTGCTGACAAGGAAGCATTTGAATTTCTTAATGATGGCTTCAAGAACAAAAGAAGACGGCTTTGGACAGCTGAAAATGTGGGTATCCCAAAAGGGGATACGATATTTGATATCTTTCCCTGTGCTTTACCGCAGGACAAAGCATCGTGTACTCAGCAGTTGCCTGCAGATACTGATGGAGCTGAGATGTCTGCACCTTTTGATCTTCTGCCAGGTGCTTATGTAAATTCTTCTTCACCAAATGGAAATCTTTTAGCTAAAGGGAAAGGTCTTGCATCTAATTCTATCCTACAATTAGAAAAGTATGCCTCAGGAAATCATTCATCAATGTCTGATTGGTGTTCTGTAACTTCAAGTGCTTTTTTTCAAGCAAAAGCTTGGGATGCTGAACACTTTCCAGATGATAATGCAAGTGAGGGGAGCAAGGGATGGGGTAAAAAGGAAAATTGTTGGCATCTTCCTGATAGCTGGGAGATTATGTCAAAGCCTTCCAGCCAAGATAACTTCTTCTCAAGTTGTACAAGCAGCGTGTTAGATTTTAAAAATTCAGCTGATTCTACTAAAGATATCTGCAAATTGCCTCAGTGGCAGGATCAAAATAATGAATTTTCTTTACAACATTCAGATATATCTGTTGGTGAGACAGACTGGCTCCTTTTGGACCCAGGTTCTAAAGATCCTAAAAGGAATGATGAGTGTGAAAGGCAAGAGAATCAACTAAGATATAAAGCTTTTGTAGAAGATCGTGTTGCTGAAGAACGATCCAGAAGAAGCAATTCAACCCCACCATTTTACAGACTGAAGAGGAGGTTTATTTCCTTAAACAACCACTCAATGAGGAAAGAAGAAGAGCCATACACTCAGTTGTTCCATGATTGGCTCACTTCTCCAGGTGCTGCTTATGGTTTTGTGCTTTATGTTTTAGCAAATTGGTTCTGAGAAACTAATGAGCCTGTATTCTTTGCAGAAGCTAATGACTTTGAGCATCTACCTCTCCAGCCTAGTCATGTGGAGGAGGATTTAACACAAAGAACCAAGTACAATGACCTCTTTTATTCCCCTTATTTAAGCCTTTTTGCATCCCCAAATGTAACTCAGTTCTTTGTGGGATTGGTTTTCAGATCCAATGGAAAGAACATGCCAGATACCATGCCGAACAAGGAGACTCCAGAAGGAAATCCAGAGCACTTCCAACACCCTAAGGCTTATGATTCTTCACCTGAAGGTATCTCCATTTTTTTGAGCAATAGTTGTGGTGTTTCACTTCTAGACTGAGGGTAGCATTGATGATTATGGAGTTAAATTATATTTTGTTTGAGAAAGCAATCATTTATGAATAAAGTACTTCTGGACCTGAACTATTGAGTTTATTTCAAGTAGCAGATGGATTTTAAATGCTCCTTTTAGTGAGTGTGTTTTCTTGTGGTTAAACAGTTGTGGTTTCATAGTGATTCACCTTTTCAGGCTTTATGCCAAAGGACACCCAGGAGTCAATGGATTATAGGATCAAATGGCGGAATGGCTGCCAACAAATTGCAGTTGAGTATTTTTGCAATTTTTGAAGGGTTTTTTTTTGTTACTGCAATAAGTTCTTTTTCATTGTATAACTTCATTTCTGATCAATGATTTTATTTTTGCTTTTATTTTCTTCTGTTTACAGAATCACAACACGTCATCCAATGTTGGCAGTCAGCGAAATATACTTGACATCTCTTCGGGGTTCTTGCATCTTGCTGGAAATTTATTAGTTCCAGAATCTATTCATAAGAAGTGCCTTCAGGATGCCAGAGTCCTTCATCAGGTAGACAAGAAATTCATCCCAATTGTAGCTGGTGGGACACTTGCTGTTATAGACCAGGTCC
>Ga0325405_1005367_pt1 | contig 13046 bp, 2 predicted proteins | sample PopdelMetagenome_21_FD_205663 | JGI IMG/M metagenome (GOLD analysis project Ga0325405, IMG submission 205663) | Populus deltoides microbial communities from Bellville, Georgia, United States - Xylem-Control-R2 | ecosystem: Host-associated > Plants > Phyllosphere > Stem > Wood/Secondary xylem... | reverse complement strand
TATATATATTGGGGTTCAATATTTTGAATTGAACCTTTTTGACTATCATCCATAAAGCTTCCCAATGCAGCTTGGGAATAGTGATTGAGACTAAACATGGCTTTGTTAAAGAAAAAAATAAGGCGGGGATGGCACCAATCAAGGTTGTCGTCTTGAAGCGCACCAAAAGGCCTGCGAATTAAAGGAAAAAAGAAGAAGAAAAAGGCATCCCAAAATCATTTTCTAGATATAAATGATATCTATAAATGTACGTAAAATATAAACAATATAACTACACACACATAAAATAATTCACATGGATGAATATAATTAATTATGATCCAAGATATGCAAACAGCTCCTCATTTTTTCTTCTCAGAAAATGCAGTGAACAGATTGAAAAATGAAGAACATGCATAGAGAAGTATAAAAACATGAAGAACGTCTAACCGTGGTGAATTACTGATATTATAATGAAGAGAATGTCATAATTATAGTAGACTTACATTGAAGCAAGCAATGCGCCTTCTACACGCTCTCTTTTCTTTCTTGAGCTCCGAGAAAAACTCACCTTGGGGGTAAATATGGCCTGCTGGTGAAGCCAAGAAAACCCTTCTGGCAGGTATTGGTGGAGACCAAAGACCACTTTGCTCATAATCGAAGTCATATTGAGATGCATCAAAGAACTTACCAAGAAGTCTCTCGGAGACTGATTTCGAAACCATTTGAATACTTAGACTTGCCAAGGAAGAACTCCCTGGTGATGGTGATGGTGATGGTGATGGTGATGCCTCAGATATATTTTCCATCATCACAGAGATGGGGGGTATGTGCGTGCTTTGGATTTTTCTCTATGAGATTATGGAAGGGATGCAGACATGAAGGAATATACAGTAATAATGCAATAGTAAAGAGCGCAAGCTGTGGCTATAATAAGATTTGCTTGTGTGTTGTGCTTATGTTGGAGAATTACTTCGGAGGAAGTTTGGTATTGTTTGGTAGACAAGAAAAGTAAGGTTTGGTCAAAGGATCAAGACCCTAAAGTCTTTTAATCCATGTGATCACGTACACTAAATCAATTAATTTTATCAACTATATTTGTTAAACAATTTGTTTGTTAAATTTTTAATATATAATTTATATTATTATCTAAAATATCTTCTCAAATAAAAACTCTTAATTTGAGTTTAAAACTTACATAAATTCATATTATTTTTATTTTTATTTTTTATCAAATAAATAAAAATAATAAGATTTGAACTCGTAATTGCTTTGTTATTAAAATTTTAAAATCATGTAAAAAAATCAATTGAATCTATTATATTTGCAAGAGTCTCCAAATTGCCCATCCTTGTTATCTTCACATACAAAAACAAATAATGTGTCAAGTTGAGGAAGACTGAAGATTTTCAAGAAGGCTACACTAATATTTTAGTGGATTAATTAATAAATAGTATCCAAAAAAGAGGCCTTAATATTACACACTTTTTGAGAACTCGTGTTCAGTCAAGTGTCGGAAGACACTCTCAGAAAGTTTTTCTGAGTTCCTCAATGCCACATCATTAAAGGTCTCATGCTAGGAGTAGTATTCGAACTTTCTGTAATTTAGCTTCCAAGCTGCTGTCCAGGCAGTTGCTTTAGGTAGTGTTTATTTTTTTTATTTTTTTAAATAATTATCACTGTAATTAAAAGAATTTAAATGAATAATATCATTTGAAAAATTACATGCTTTCATCTTATCACATTTTCTATTTTTTTTATGGTTCAATTTGTTTTTTAAAATATTGTTTAAACTGTTATTCATATGAGAAATATTAAATTGATATTTTTTAAGTATTTTGTTTTTATATTTTTAATATGTTGATATTATATATAAAAAAATTATTTTAATAAATTTTTAATTATAAAAACGTTCTACACTACATTGTTAAACACTTGTCATTGTTATCTCTTGGCATAACTTTTACTGAACTAAACGCATGTGTTGAGCCCAAATCTTTTACATCTAATAATTTGTCTTTGAAAAGCATGTATACTATCTAATAAATTTATCATATTTTTTTTCAAATTTTAATATATCATTTATTATTATTTATAAATAAATAAATTTTAATGTTTATTAAATAAACATGATTGATTTCAAGTAATCTCGTTTAGTTTTTTTATAAGGATTGTTCTTTATATTTTTTTATATTTTTTTATTGACTTGTTTTTAAATTTTTAGAGTTGATAGTCAATATAAATATAGTACTATATAGTTTAGGAGTAATTTAAATGGCTCATCTTGTGTCATTTAGAATTTTATATGGTGTATAAATAAAAAAATAAAAAAAATAAAAATTAACTTATACTTTAGATGGTTAGACAATTAATCATTTTCATCAAGTGCTCTAAGAAATTATAATGCTTAAAGATTAATTTTTTATACAACCATGTGATTTCACAATCCCTTCAAAAATACTTCAAAATGGAGGGACATTTTATCCCTATTTTCATGATGGTATAAAAAGTACATCCATGTCAATTTTTTCATGTCATTATTATAGTACTATATTGGTGTCATCAATGCGATACATATTCATGTAAAGATTCCAAAATAAAGTGTGTCTAGATCTAAACGAAGGAGAGAGTATTTGATGAGTTTCAAAATCCAAGATATTTATGACTAAGGTTGATGTATTGGATAATTAATTAATCTATTAGTTCAAATAATCTGATTCATTCTCTATAGTCAAAATATTTGGTGACTTGATATGAAAAGCCTAAAGGGTTGGTAAGTGATAATAGGTAATGCCTGGTAAAGTAGGTGACCGGTAACTGTAGTAGTAGCAGGTGATGTCTGGTAAGCCAAGTGACCAATAGTTGGTACCTACAAAAAGTCCTCTTTGATAGACATGGAGACTCTCTGATGTAAAGTCAGTAACTTTATAGAGAGAGAAAGTGCAATGATATTTTAGAGATGTAGATTCTAAAAATATATATGCTAAAAATATTGAGAATGAAGAAATTGGGGTTGGTGAGTAGTAGCAGGTAATGTTTGGTAAGGTAGGTGACCGATAATTGTGGTAGTAACAGGTGATGCCTGGTAAGTTAAGTGACTTGTAGCTGGTACTTGCAAAATGTCTCCTTTGATGGATGTGAGGACTCTTCGATAGAAAAGTCAATAACAATATAGAGAGAGAAAGTGCAATGATATTTTAGAGAGATAGACTCTGAAAATATGTATGCTAAAAATATTGAGAATGAAGAGATTGTGAACTTTTTATTTGAAGGATTTATGGTGTTTTTATAGCCCATGAATCTTATCTTTTTATGGAGAGAAGGGACTGAAATGTAATTTCACCCTTATGATATTTGAGTTGTATTCTACTTAAAATAATACGTATTGAATTAGTATAAAATACTAAGGGACATGTGTGGGGTCCGGAAAAAATTATATAGGCGAGTGTTGAGCTCGGGTAAGGTGTCCAAGCCCATTAAAGGTGAAAGTGGATCCAGGCTTACTGTTTAGACCCAACACGCTAGGCTCGGGCGTGATAGCCCGAGCCCACAAAGGCGTTGGGGTGCATGCCCAGCACTCTTGGAAGTGGGTGTATGCCCTACAAAGGCGTACACACACTGGGCGGACACCAGTGCACTATATGGTGCCTATACACTGGCATCCATGCGCCCATGCAAGGAGCATGGGCTCAAAATACTTGCACAAGCCCATGTTTCTGATGCATGGGCTCAAGCTTCTTACCCGAGTCCTTAAGTGTTTTTTGGGCCTTTTCTTCTTTTAATAGATTTCTTCTAGTCTATTTTGAGGGATTTGTTTGGTCCATTTTATTTGGATCCATCAGCAACCCCCAAGTCTTTATGGAATTAATCCATAAAGACTTGTAAAAATACCTTGTTACCATGACGAGTTCGTCGAATTTCCTTCATCTAAGAAAAAGGTTTGGAACCTCGGGTAATAAATTGGAGAGCTCGTGTGTAAGGGTGTGCACCATATTTGAAAAACATTCTAAGTATGTAGAAAGGAACCATTAAAGAAACCATACTTAGAAAAATTCTTAGGAGGGTGAGGTAAGATATAAAAGCCTTCATATTTAGAATATTTTTCTAAGAGGTCATGAGAAATTTATGGAGAAAAAGCTCATATTTAGAAAAATTTCTAAGTGGTTTGTAGAAACTTATAAATGGTGAGCCTATACTTTGAAAATATTCAAAAAGGCTGAAGGGAACCTCTCCTATATTTAGAAAACTTTTTGAATGGTAGAAAGGAGCGAACCATATTAGCACCTATACTTAAAAAAATTTCTAAAGGATGAAGAGGGAAAAACCCATGGAGGGTGGTTCTATTGTACTAGGGAAATCAAGTTCATCTCTTAAAGAGTGGTCGCACTGGAGTGCGAGAGGTATGTGACCTCTCTAGAATGGAATGTAGCATGAAAGCCCTTAATTAAAGAAAGATATCACTGAAAAATAGAAGGTTTGCAGCCCTAAAAGGTCTGTAACCTTTTTTGTGATTGTATGAGGGCTTGGTAACCCCTCACTAAATAATGGTCAATAGAGTGTAAGAGATATATGACCTCTTTATGATTATATGAGAGCCACCCACTAGACAGTGGTGCGAGTCCAAGACTGAATTGAAGAATAAAGATTTAAGGTCAACCCCTGACAAATTGATGGTAGATCCTTTGACATCACTTAAAGAATGTGCTCTTCTGAAATTGCATTAGAGAGTTGGGGATCTGAGATCAACCCCTAGCGAATTGGTGAGAGGTCTTTTGACATCACTTAGAGAATGTGCAAGTTCAAGACTGCACTGAAGAGTGAGGGATCCGAGATCAATCCCTAGTAAATTGATGAGAGACCCTTTGGAATCATATGAAGAATATGCTAGTTTAAGACTGCATTATAGGATGAGGGATCTGAGATCAACCCCTAGCGAATTAGTGAGAGGCCCCTTTGACATCACTTGGAGAATGTGTCAGTTCAAGACTACACTAGAGAGTGGGGGGATCCGAGATCAATCCTTGGTGATTGTAAAGATATTACTCTAGAAAAGCCAAGTCAACTCCCTTCAATGAAAGTGGTCGGAAGTCCCTACTAGAGATCTGTAGTTAGGAAATGTATGCCAAAGACACATTATTATTATTTCAAAAATAAACTTACATTCCCATTAAAGATTATACTTTATAAGGTGATTTGTTAGGATTTAAAAAGCCTCAAAAGTTTAGCGTGAAACAACGGGATTGGTAACTAAAGTCTATCTTGCTGTAGTTGAGGGGATGTGTCTAGAGTACCAACTATGTGCACGAGTATCGCAATGGCATGAGCGACCCCCAGAAGGACTTGACGAGTATGGAGGCAAGATATTATCGTTAAGGTCATTCTACCTAAACTCTTATAGGTAGTGCAACGGGTTACGGGTGCTGGGAGTGGCCGATAGAGATAGTGATGAGGTCAAATTATTATCATAGTTGCCAGGACTTGTTAGGGTGCCAAGGTTTGATTTTGACCTTGAGTTGCCAACAAGGTTTGGATAAGGAGTTGTACCTGACTTATGAATTGTTGAAGATTTAACTGGGTTTAAATGTTCGTGATAACAAACATAATTGTCTTGAGTCCTAACTAAGAAGTGTTTTAGTTGTGTGCCATGAAATTTCATGGAAATGTCAAAAAAAAATTTAGAAAATGATGTCTTTTTAATTAGTTTCCGACAAACGACGTAAATTGATGAGTTCTAAAATCCAAGATGTTTAGGAATAAGGCTGATGTGTTGAATAATTTGCTAATCTCTTAGTTCAAGCAATTTGATTCATTCTTCATAGTCAATGTATCTAGTAACTTGATATAAAAATCCTACAAGGTTTATAAGTGATGGCAAGTAATGCCTAGTAAGGTAGGTAACTGGTAATTATGGTAGTAGCAGGTGGTGCCAAGTGACCGGTAGCTGATGCTTGTAAAAGATTTCCTTTTATAGATATGAGGACTCTTCAATGGTAAAGTCATTAACTTTATAGAGAGAGAAAATGCAATGATATTTTAGAGAGATAAACTCTGAAAATATGTATGCTAAAAATATTGAGAATGAAGAGATTGTGAACCTTTGACTTAAAGGATTCATGGTGTATTTATAACCCATAAATCTTACCCTTTTATGAAGAGGAGGGACTGAAGTGTAATTGTACCCTTGTGATATTTTGAGTTGTATTCTACTCAAAATAATACGTATTAGATCAATATAAAATACTAAGAAACCTACATGGGGTCCGAAAAAAATTCTCTAACAAGTGTTGGGCTCGGGCACCTTGCCCGAGCCCATTAAAGATGAAAGTGGGTCTAGGAGCGCTGCCTAGACCCAAAAATGTTGGGCTCGAGCTTGACAACCCGAGTCCACAAAAGCGCTAGGGTGCATACCCAACATCCTTAGTATTATGCAGCAAGGTCAACACCAACTGGGCGTACGCCTACTAGGGTGCATTAGGTGTACGCCCAATGCATTGCATGGTGCCCATACATTAGGTGTCCATACACCCATGCAAGGAGAATGGGCTCTAGCTACCTGCCCGAGCCCATGTTCCTAGTGTGTGGGCTCGAGCTCTTTACCCGGGCCATGCTTCTTAGGTTTTTTTTTTTTTGGATTTTTGCTCTTTTAAAGGGATTTCTTTGGCTCTATTTTGGAATATTTTTTTGATCCATTTTATTTGGATTCATCAGTACCCTACAATGAATGTGTTATTTACTTGCACATTTAACCTAAAATGTACTTATGAAGGATCAACTTCCTATTCAAGAATCTTAGAAAATGATTTAGTTAGTATGGTGTTTGCGCTGAACAACTTATTTTACAAGTTACCTATGTGTTAAAGTTAATTATTCTTTATGATTATAACCATACAGTATGTCTACAACATCATGCCCTATGAGATAATCTCATATGACGAAGGTGCTTAAATGCCCCGGGTCACTAGGTATACAAAATCACAAAACAACATAACACATGAAAATCACAATATTTACTCTCATGCATACATTGTTCTCGTTCTTTTTTCTATATATTATTTTCCTCATATGATTTGCTAGTTTAAGCATTGAAAAGTCCCCTATCTCAATAAGAAACTTGTTTGGCAGGATTTTATGGATTAGTCTAGCTTAATTTAATAAAAATTTCTCCAAAGTCAATTGTAGCATCTCATTTTGCCGATTTTATACTACTTTCTAGAACTATTAACACTTAGCCTTTAAGTTAGGATTATATCAGGAATATCCATGCCAACTTGATTAAGTGATTAGTTTCTTAAATCATCAAGAAGAGTGCATTATTTTACTTTCCATGAAAGATTTCCATTATTTTCCACACAAAAAAAAAATCATTTTAGCTTGTTTTGTTTTACACAACTTCTCAATGGGTTTTAATCCAAATAAAGAACACAATATAAGTTGATAGGATTTTAACAAGCAACAAGCCTAAAAATAATCATGTATTTTAAAGGGGTTGTTAGAGATGAAAATAGTAGAAAAGAAAAAATGATGAGAGGCTTAATGACTATTCTAATATTTTGGGAAACATAACTTATTAGTACAAGTTTAGGCTCATCTCATTTTGCCAATTTTATACTACTTTCTAGAACTACTAACACTTAGCCTTTAAGTTAGGATTATATAAGGAATATCCATGCCAACTTGATTAAGTTATTAGTGTCTTAAATCATCAAGAAAAATGCATTGTTTTACTTTCCATGAAAGATTTCCATTATTTCCAACCAAAAATATCATTTAGCTTGTTTTATTTTACATAACTTCTCAATGGGTTTTGATCCAAATAAAGAACACATTATAAGTTGATAGGGTTTTAATAAGCAGTAAGCCTAAAAATGATCATGTATTTTGAATGGGTTTTTGGAGATGAAGATAGTAGAAGAGAAGAAATGGTGAGAGACATAATGGCTATTCTAATATTTTGAGATACATAACTTATTAGTATAAGCTTAGGACTCTTTTGTTCTTATAAAGTTTAAGGAAATTTTGTATTTATTTTTTTTTTCAATTTCTGCAGCTATATGTTAGGGTTTTTATACAATAAAGCAATTGGTTATTTTTTCTTTTTAAGTTTCAAGTTGTATAATATTATAGTGATCATTTTGGCCATTCTTTCAAACCATATATCCAACATGCAAAATGAGTTTAATTAAGGACCTTATTTTGGCCTTCTTCAAAAAGCTAATTTGTTATGTCGCTACTTAACATAAATTGGAACCTCTAAAAATTAAATAGAAAACTAGAAAAATGAAAAAATGGATTCACTGTCTGGGTTTTAAGAAAATATGAATCCTAAAATATATACTTATTCCAGAGATTTGAGTAAGGGGTTGGTTATGCTTAAAGGAAGATAAACATCACTTTTAATGTATTTTTTCTGAAGATAAGTTAACTTAGCTACATGTTTTCTCTTAAATCATTTTTATGCATGTCATTTACCATTCAGATTATTTTTTAAGCATATTTGTAAGTCATTTATCATTAATTGATGTTCGTCAAGTTAGCGTCGGGGTCTGAATCATAAGTCTCACAACTCAATAATTTTTTATTTATTTTTTACCATTCAAAACATGTAAAGCCTATGTCTGTTGCTAGAACTAAGAGAATCGTCAACCTGACCATTAAAACCATGTTTAACCAAAACTCGTCGATTTGACAAAAACTCGTCAATACATATTTGAACTCATTTTAATAAAAACCATTTGTTCGATATACAATTGTCCCTAAAATTAGGACACTTGTTAACCTAACCATTATAAAAAAAGTTTAATCAAAATATCATCAACTTGACAAAAACTTGATGAAAAATCATATTTTTGAACTCGTTTTAAGATTAAAAACCATGTGTTAAGTCTATAACGATCTCTAAAACTAGAATATTCATTAACCTAACCATTAAAAAAGTTTTAACAAAGAATGTTAAAAGGGAAAACCAAGACATAAACCATAAGAGGAAATACATTAGATTTCACTAAGGCTTATGTTATTTAAAACCATGGTACTATGATGCATATCAAAAGCTAGGCTCAACATGAAGCAAAAGCAACTTAAAAATACTAAAATGGAAGATTATACATGAATCAAAATATTTATCCCAAATACTGCATGGATTTATACCTTGATGAAGGTTACTGATGCTATTGCGAAAGAGATGATATTGTTTCTAGATTTAAAGCCTCAAAACAATAGTTTAGAGTTGGGCCTTTCATAAAAAATTTAGATATCACTCTTAGATTTTCAACTCAACTAAATTTACTTTATTTTTACTTTTATAACTCCAGATGTAGGCTAAAAACAAAAACAGGGTCTGAGCCGTAATGAGCTTCTGGACAAACTCAAACTTCTCAATTTCTTTTATGTTTTGAACTTCAAAATGGAATAAATGAGTTTTAAACTCTCATAAAGGTTTTATGCATATGTATTATTTTTCCATCAAGACAAAGAATGCCTAAAACCGATGTGTTTAGCTCTTATTAGAACCCAAAAATCAAATATTATTCTGGTTTAACTATACCAGACTGCCTCTTCCAAATCAAATCTCCCTTGGTTTATATCCTCTCTTTTTTTCTCTTTTTTTTTGTTCCTTTACATTTATGTTTTTTCTCTCTCTTTTATAAACCTCAAGAAAGGACCTAGAACTTCTCTTTCAAGACTCAATCTCAACTCTTAACTTTGTAGAATTAATCTTCACCATCCAACTCTCCTTGCTAGCTATCTTTGTAATGTATTTGTAGTTGATAAAAGATGTCTTTGTGGTGATGGCTTAATTGGTTTTGCAGGACAATTAAGGTTTTTTTTTTTTTTTTGCTTAGTTTGACAACTAGAATAAAAGATGAAATGATATGGTTTTTTATCTTTTTTCTACGGCGATAACAAAAGGTGCATGAGTTGTACTTTTATGGTAGATTGTAAAACATTTATAGCATGAAAAATGGTTTGAAATGGTGTCCTTTTGACATGTTTTGAAAGTTGAAACTTGGATGACAAGGTGAATTTTTATTGCTTGATTTTGAAGCAAATAATAAAGGGATGAAAATGGTGTTTTTTGGTTTGATTTGTAGCAAGTTGGGCTAACTTTAAGGGTGGGTTTATGGCTACAATTAGTTGTAAATTAGTAGAGAGATGGAGACTGAACTTTGGCTTATTCTAATGAGAAGAAAAAAAATATGAGGGCATGAAAAGAAATGTTTCTAGTTTTTTGTTGTGGATGTGGAAAATAGAAGAATGTCATCGTTTTTTTATTCTTTAAAAAAATTGATATCCCAATCTTTGAAAATTTGCTAACAAGAAAATGATAAATAAAATGATTAAAAATTATGAAATGATTGAGAATTGGTTTAATTGCATCGATAATGCATATTTCATGGGAATTTTGTGTTTTTTATTTTATTTGAAAACAAAGTAGAAAAAAGTGGGTGAAACAAGGTTAAAATCGAGCTATGACATACCGTATCAAAATTGGGAGAGCCATCATGTTTCTAGTGTGGTATTCTCAGTTTTATCATTAAAAAAAGATCTTTATTTATCTCCTATCTTTTTTAATTGGAGTTACTTCTTTAATGGCTATATCAACTTTCTTATAGGGTACACTACGAAGGTTTATTTCTTTGTGTTTTTATAAGGAACTAGAGATAGCTAGATATAACGTTTGACAGAGATCATATAGGAAAAAATGACAGAAATTTGATCCTTCCACTTGGTGCATGCATGGTAACCATATAAGGGTAGGGATTTTCAGTTCGATTTGATTTTTTATATAACAAAACCAACCAGACTAATATATATATATATATATATATATATATATATAAAGTATTTTAGCTTTACCCACATGTTATGGTTTTTTTTCTGTTTTCGCATTTTTTTTTCATTCCTCGCACGTTTTTTCTTTTTTCTTTTTTTTCTTTTTTTTTTGTTTTCTTTCCATTCCCCCATGCTTTTTCTTTTTCTTTTTCTTTTCATTTTTTCATTTTCTCCCCCAAAATTATCTTCTTTTTTTTTCTTTTTTATGTTTTATGTTTTTTTAAAAACATTATCTTTATTAATTTTATTTTTTTACTATTAAACTAGTTGAAAATTTATTTTTATAATTTTTTTTATTTGAAACATTGTCGATTGCTACCATGTTTCTCCAAATAGTTTTTGCTTTGCTATAGTGTTTTTCCACATGTTTTTTTTCTAAAATTATTTTTGTTGAATTTATTTTTTTAATATTGAGATTGTTAAGAATTTAGCTTTATAGTTTTTTTTCTTTAAAATATTTTAGATTGCTACAGTATTTTCTCACATGGTTTTTATGTTTTTTTATGATTTTCTTCAAAATTATCTTTGTCGATTTTATTTTTTTAATATTGTGTTGGTTGAGAATTACAACTATAGTTTTCCTCACAAAACATTGTGGATTGCTATAGTGTTTCTCTACATGGATCTTTTTTGTTTTTTTATGATTTTTTTTAAATTGTCTTTGTTGCTTTTATTTTTTTTAATATTAAGCTAGTTGAGAATTTTGCTTTGTACTTTTTTTTCTTTAAAACACTGTGGATTACTACAGTCATTCCCCATATATTTTTTTTATGAATTTTTTCAAAATTATCTTTGTCAATTTTATTTTTTTAATATTGAGCTGGTTGAGAATTACAACTGTATATTTCCTCACAAGACACTATAGATTGCTACAGTGTTTCCCTACATGGTTTTTTTCCTTTCGTTTTTTTATGTTTTTTTTTTCTAAAATTATTTTTGTACTTTTTTCTTGAAAACATTATAGATTGCAACAGTCTTTTTTTGTATAATTTTTTTTATGTTTTTTATATAAGTCCACAACAATGCATAAGCATGCCATAAGCTCACGACAATGTAAAGACATGACACCTAGTGTGTGTATGTGTGGAGAGGGGGGGGGGGGAGCTAACCAATTTCAATTAGATTTGGTTTTTTAAAAAGAAAAATTGACAAAACCTATTAGTTTTTTAGTGGGCTTTCTTAAGCTTTTTATGGCCAAATTCAGTTTATTTTTATTGAATAGGAGGCCGCGACAACGCAAAGACATAACATCTAGTTAGTGTGTGCGCGCGCGTTTTGGGGTAACCAATTTCAATTAGATTTCGTTTTTTAAAAAGAAAAATTGACAAAACCTATTTGTTTTCTTAATCTTTTTATGGCCAAATTCGGTTTATTTTATTGAATAATGGGCTAAACCAAAATAAATTCATAAAATGGATAAAATAATTGAAAATACTCAATAACATATATAAATGTAATCACAAAAATAAAAGAAGATGTTAACTTATTTAAACAAAATATATAAATGTAATCACAAAATCTTGATGCAAGCAAAACCTATTCAAATGCTGAACTTGTTCTGTTTTTGTACGTTAGGAATAATAAGAACTTCATGTTTTAACAAAAGAATGCAAATATTAAGTGCGAGCTGCGGGTAGAGCCATAGAGGAGATCGAGAGAGAAGGGTGGGGAAGGGGAAAGGGTATGTGACTGCGAGAGTAAATTTTAGGATTTTAATCTTTAGAAGATAATTTTATATTTAAACCCTGTTAAGTCAACACAGTTTTAAATTTTTTTTGATCAAATCGGTATGGTTTGGTTATGTTCAAAGAAACCTTAGACCAAAACCAAACATGACCTTTTTTGTTTAATTTTCAGTTGATATTTTTTTTCGGTTTGGTATTTTCGATTAATTTTTTTTATTTTCTTAGTTTAATTAAATTTTTTTTCTCACCGCTGTAACAACACATTGACAGCACCAATTCTAATATTGTGAAGATCTAAATTAAATGTCAAATACAATAAAATGTCAAAAAACAGACACATAACTTATGGTTTTTCCCTTCCTCGACCAATAACTGGCAATGTATATATATAACATGGAAAGGTTCAGCATCTAGCATGAATAGCAGAAGCTTACTATAAATAGACAGATCATAGAAGCAAGATATTCCAATCCAAAGAGCTTGATTGCTGAAAATGATATTTGGTTTAATGATTTAATATAATAATCCTGGAGTGGGTGTGCCTCACCA
>Ga0325405_1005362_pt1 | contig 13048 bp, 6 predicted proteins | sample PopdelMetagenome_21_FD_205663 | JGI IMG/M metagenome (GOLD analysis project Ga0325405, IMG submission 205663) | Populus deltoides microbial communities from Bellville, Georgia, United States - Xylem-Control-R2 | ecosystem: Host-associated > Plants > Phyllosphere > Stem > Wood/Secondary xylem... | reverse complement strand
CTCTTTTTCAGACATAATATTACTCTGGCATTGAATATGGCTAAAAATTCCATGGCAGCCTTGTTGAGAAATTTGGTTACATAATAATGAGTAAAGTTGACCCCAAACTCAAAATTAAGCCTATCAATCTAAACTATTCCAAAAAAAATAGACGAGGCATAGATTCTTGCAATTATTAGGAGGAAAATAATAACTTGGATACTTGAAGAAGGATGACCTCCATTGTTCAATTTCTCTTTTTTTCAACGGGAGGCTCGATGATACTTGGTAGTTCTTCTACCATTCTAAAAATACATCTCACCTGTATTCAACTTAAAACCTTTAAACCAGGGGATTTTTTTGTCTACAAAACAATTATTATTTATGATAATGTTTATTGTTATTTTGTGGTATATGTTCGTATGGAAACTAAGACTATTGATCACTTTTTTATTCATTGCTATGTGATTTAGAGGTTTTGGAATCATTTTATATATTGAATTGGATATGATCATGGGTGTATGCCAAAGACTGTTCAGTTTTTTTTACAGGAATAAAATCATTTGTTACTTTGAAAATTTCAGTGCAAAATCATTTATACGCTTTGCTGTGGTATCTTGTGGTTTATTTGGATTACCGTAACAAATTAGTTTTTATACTGCTGCTGATCTTATTTGAGATAAAATTTATGATTTAATTTTTCATCAATTAACTTAATGGCTTCGAGTTTAGCTTCTAAAATTCAAGTTGTTGCTTGCTATCATTATGATTTTTTATTTCTAGTTTTTTTATTTAAAAAATGAGATAGGATGGTTTTTTTAAAAAAAATTAACAATTTTAAAAATCAAATTAAATTTTTTAAGAAAAAGTACGTTTTGGTTTTTGGTTTTTTGCCTTGAAATCATGCTACTACATGCCAACATCCTCACACCAGCACCACTACTACACAACAACTACAATTACTATGCACTATTACGACTATTCTCCTCTTTAAATGACTCAATTCCTAACCATCACCACCTTCTTTACCACTAGTACTATTATAATCGATTATACGATTGCCGTTACTAGCTATTACCATTCTCCTTGTTACTTCATCACCACCGAGACTCGTAATATTATTCATTATAATAGTATAATAACAAAATTATTCTTAAATAAAAAAACTTTTGAATTAAGTGTTAGGAACAAGGGAGTTTTTTCACCATGATAAAATTGTTTTTTATCAAATTATAAAGGGGTAGATTAGTCTTTTTATTTTTTTACACGGTAAAATTACATGGTTGCCCTATGGTTTTTTGGTTAATATTAAGGAGACTAAGGGAAAGTTTTGTATTTAAGTATTTATTAAATATTATTTTTTAAAAAAAGTTATTGGTGCGTGTCATACCCACACTAGCAGGAGGGCGGCCCTCTCGCGCCCTTGTCCAGCCATCCAGTCACCAAACACTAACTTTCATAGTGGCATTAAAAAGATCTTGACGTCCACTTCGCGATGAGGCGATGCGTGCGCCAAATTAACACAGCTTTGGTTTGGCATCAATGACCTTTTTTTTTCTTTTTCTTTTTTCCTTAACATTTGATCCTTGTCTTTTTTATTACTATTTCTTCTTTTTTAATAATCTATAAAATTATATTATTTTTTTTCAATTTCACCCCTCTTTTATTTTTTTTATCTTTCAAATTTGGTCTTTATTCTTATGATTGCTATTTATTTTATCTGGGATCTTTTCTTAAATTGGCTTTTTTTACAATTTCATTCTCTTTAAGTTTATTTTTCTTATTAAACTTGATATTCATTCTTTTTATATATATTTTTTTACTATAGAAATTTTTTAACATTGGCATTTTTTTCTCGATTTTATCCTTCAATATTAAATTAGTTGAAAACTACGCTTCTTAAATGAGGATTTCAAGGATTGCGAGCTTTAGAAGTTAACTCAAGTTTAGGAGATTCGTCTGGGTTTACTTGGTTTTTCTTTTTTTTTTTAAGCTTATATTTTTTCAATTTCGTCCTTTAGCATTTATTTGATTAGAGACTGGGCTCTGTTATTTTTTTATTTTTTTTTGTTGAATTTCTCACTAATTTAAAAAATGAACCGGTTATTTCGGGTATTTTTGTTTATTGTTCTTTATTGAATTTTCTATGGCTAATTTTTAATTTTTATATTTTTTCTGATTTTCTTATTCAATATTAAATTAGTTAAGAATTGAGTTTCTTCATGGGTTGCGAATTTAAGATATTAGTCTAGGTTTTAAAGATTCACCTGAGTTTGCTTAGTTTTTTTTTTTTTAAGCTCATATATTTTTCAGTTTCATCTTTCAGTATTTACATTATTAATGATTAAGATCTGTTTTTTTTATCTATTTTCTATAAGAATTTTTTTGTAAAATTTCAAAATAACTCACGTTATTTTGGGTCTTTTTACTTGTTTTTTATTGAATTTACTTTGATAATTTTTTAAATTAATATTTTCTTTTAATTTTATCATTCAACATTATATTAATTGAAAATTATTTTTTAAGAGATCTCCGATCGAATCGATATTTATATACCGATTCGATCCGAGATCTCTTATTGAATTGAAATAAGTTCAGCCACAGATCACGTAATCTTGGTGATCTTCTTTATCTAATGAATAACGAATGAGGGAGTCTGCTTTGAAATCGTCCGCCCTTGAACCACCCCCGAGTCTATGTCTTCAATAGGAATTGCGTAGATTGATACAATACAAACCTCTGGAAAATGCTCATCGGCCCGTAACCCAATAGATAAAGTACGGTATATAGTCCGTTTTAGGGATTGACGACTTATCCATTCAGTGACTTTGGCACTGGATGTTATGTTCTCAAAATAAAATGGATACTATCGGGTCGGGTGAATTCAATAATAGGCGTCTGTTGGCAAATCAAGATTTTTCAATATCGCACTTCTATTTGTCATGAGGTAATTTCCTTCAACATATTATTCCTAGGCTTTAGTTTCTCATACTGTCACCTCGTTACAATTATTATTACGTCATAATAATAATAATAATAATAATAATAATAATAATAATAATAATAATAATATGTTTTTATATTTCATATGCTAATTCTAAATGACAAATTTTCCTTTAGGTATATTTTTTAAAACAAGGCCCAATTTTTAGAAAACTAGAAACAAGTTTTGGTAATTTGAAAAAAGTAAACTGCAGACTTTATCAAACGAGATTGGAGAAATGATTCTGGAATTAAATATTCTTGTATTTCGATGTTTGTGATGAACTTTGTTTTTATTACAAATTCTTAAGGTAACTAGCATGATACTATATAACACCCTTACTACAAGTCATGATCAGGTGTTATAATGAAATCCAGTCTTTTGAAATTGAAAGTTTATTTGTATGAAAAATCATGAAAGCTCTCACGCAGTGATATTAAGAAAATTAAAATATAAGAGATTTAAAATTATATTGTACTTCTTTCCTTGATTATTTTTAAAATTTGGATATTTGTCATTTTATATTGAGGCATATGAAAAAAACAAATTAAGTTCATATTATTTTTGTCATAATATATATTATATATAATAAGCATATATTCATTATTATATTAAATCTAATTTATAGTACTTGTAGGAGTGGGATTCTATAAATTAAGTGATGGAATCAATTCCATTCCATAGAAGGAAAACTAGGGGAGGCGACATTTTTTGAATGTGAGATTCCTTAAGAAATCAAACAGAAATAAACCAAATACAAAAATATTCATAATTAATCTTACGATATTATTTCCCCGATTCCATGAACTTAATATCACTTTAAGATGACATTCTAACTTAGGAATTAAATTCACTACATTACCATAAGTGTGGATACTTTGGCAAAACCTTGCAAAAATAGAATGCGAACCAAATTCTCAATATGACTATAGGACTTGATGTGTGACTTATGAGCACTTACACAAGAAATTAAATAATTAAAGAAAAAAGAAAAAGGATAACGCTTTTATGGAATCATAAACATACTTTCAAGCAAGAAAATTAAAAGGAAAACCAACGGACGTGAAAGCATCAGTTGATTAAGAGAACCGTACCCTTGCTATATATTTGAAATGAATAAAAAAAATATACTTTTTTTGATGATCAAGGTATTTTTGGGGATAGTTTTCATGCAACAAGATTATATTAGGTTCTCTTCAGGAGGGAGTGTCCGATTCAAACTTGTACGTTTTTAATCTATTAATTCGACTTCAAAGAGATTAATACAATTAAATCAAAGAGATTAATACGGCTTAAAACCAGAAACCAGGGTATATTATCCAATCTCCAGTAATAAATTCAATTAAAAAATTACTAAACAACTAACGGAATCTAATTATCAACCCTTTTTCTTCCCTTTCCTGTAGAAATAGCTCGTGCTAATCTTCTTTCAAAAGACTTTGAAACGTTCATGTACACATTTATTAGGAACATTAATTTGCACTTGAGCAGCCTCTAAGACTATTATTGCGAAAAGTCTATCCATGGTACCCTCAGGTCCTTCTTTCTCTAAGCACACTAGAGAGACATATACCGTCAATTTCTTAAGACAGACTGCACTTGAAAAATTTCCTCGACAATCCCTAGATAGTTTATTTCAAGCTAAACTAGAAAAACTTAACTTCAACATACATCCAAGTTGGTTCAAGAATTGAAGTACCTTATTGACTATAAAATCTAAATACGCTGTTTCTTCCGTCAACAACTACTGTAAGGGATGCTACCTCTTTGTTTTGAACTGCCAAGTGATGCTACTTCATGTATATAAGAGATCACGAATTGTTATTACAAGGGATCCTAACATCTTCTGTTTTTTTAATGGACAAGAGACCCTGCCACATATAACAGGTGTTTGCATGCATCATAAATATTGCATGATTTTTTTTTTCTTTTTTCTATGACTAATCGATAATTAGTTTTCAACTTGGCATGGGCTTTGTTCCGCTAATCTAATTACCGAAATAATACCCCTTTGGATGTTTTTTTTTTTCTATATATGTTTTTGTTTTTGGCAACTTGAAAACTTATAGGATATATGGGTACAAGTTGATCTACGAACTCATAGTCTCTGTTCACTTTGTTAGTAATGAAGTGAAACTGCTAAAGTGTTTTATTCCTTAGGAATTGTACCCAAATCTGATCAACAGGAAAGCCTACAGTCATAATATTATCTCTACAAGTATACCAAAACACTCAACCCCGAGTTGGGCGCCTAGACCGTTATCTGCACAATTCAGATTTATTTGAGGTCCATATGCACGAGAAGTAGAGTTTATAATACGGATTTTCACTAACTCTATATGCCTCTATATCGTACACAAAAACTTCAAATCCCAGAGAGAAAAATAATTAGAAAGGAAAAGGTATGAGAAAAGGAATCACTAGGATCGTAGTAGAGGATAACAAGAGAATCCCAAAGTCCTGCAAGGATCAAGGTCTGTGCTACTATGTGTACACGTGTCTCTGACTTGTTTGTTTCTGAGAGAGAGGCACACTAATGAGATCTTGCATATAGAACCCTAGGGTGCAGGAACCATACCAGCATGGTACATGAAAATGAAAAGGAAAAACAATGCAGGAACTCAAAAGCTTCCATGGAAAGAGGAGGGTGGTTTGATAAAAAAAAGAGAGAGGGAGTGATACATGAATTAACTGTACATATATATATGTATAAACCATGGAAGGAAAGCTGAAAAGTAGTGCAAAAGATGATACCTTGAGCTTCCAAATTCATAGAGCTTCCCTCTAGGAGAGAAGACGATAACGGCGACCTCAGCATCACAAAGAACTGATAGTTCAAAAGCCTTCTTCAGCAGTCCATTTCTCCGCTTAGAGAAGGTGACTTGCCTGCTTGTAGCGTTCTCTATGCGCCTCATTTGAGTCTTTCCTCTCACCATTTCTCTTTACCTTCTCAAGCATGTGAAGACCAATACATATTGAAAAGACTTGGCTTAGTTTACAGATTTCTTCAATTCAAAACAAAAAAAAAAATAGAGCTTGTGAAGCAAAAAGGATTTGATTCAAAGAGGGAATGAGAAAAGTTAAGCTTACCAAATAGACTCCACCCAGATGAAAGGGTTTCTAGTTTCTAGGTAACGAGGAGGAAGAACTACAAAAATCTGGACTTTGGAAGCAACGACCAGACAACCCTGTTGAAGAAGCAACAGTACTCTTGATGGATTGATTCAAGGATGCAAGAGAGTAAACGCTAGGGAAGTAATCAATTGAAAAATGGTTTCAAGAAGCCAAAGGAATAGACAGAACCTTAATGAAAGAGAGAGAAACCTACCGAATAGGCAAAAAAAACCCACGAGATATTTAATCATGAAGAGAATGCTACAAGCCAGAAAAGGAAGCAGCTAAGGAAATCTGAGGATAAAAGGCAATACCCAAAAACAGCCAATAAGTTTTTTACTGAGAGAAGTAAAGATGCGGTTGATTTGCTCAAAGAAGATGTGCAAGGCAAACCACAAGACATGCTCTCCAATTCATATAGCACGGGAGAGGTGAAAAAAAAAGGAGGGGAGATTTGGAAATCTTACCGAATTGGCAAATACCCAGAGTGGCCTGTACTCGAGGAGCAACCGGAAAGAAATAAAGGTGACAAAAAAGGAACACAACTTGTTAAACAGTAAAAACCTGAGGTTTGTGGGTGATGGCCAAACCAGAAAGATTTTTGTCTGGCTACTATTTTTTAGTCTCTTTTGTGATTGATGGACACTCAAATTCCCTTTTTTAGTCACCGCCCAGAGAGTCAGCAAAGACCTCGCACAAACAACCCACCTTTCCTTATTCATCAATCTTTTATCTTTATCAAAATTCCTCAAAACTCTCCTATTAAAAGCAACCGCAACCATACTATCAAATACATTTTTAAATTATATTTAATAATATAATTATGGTAGCTTTTTAAATAGCTCTTTGTATTAAAATACATGTCAATGATATTTTTTTATTTTTTAAAAATCATTTTTGACATCAGCACATCAAAATAATTTGAAAACACTAAAAACATATTAATTTGAAGTTAATAAAAAAATAAAAAATTTTCAAATTTTGTCAAAAACGCTTTTGAAAAGCAGAAATAAATAGGCCCTAAGAGTAACAAAATTTAAAGAGTTATTGCTGTCATATAAAAATAAAAATAAGAGGGAGGAGATTATTGCTAGTTGAAATTACATTAACCTATGGAGTTTTGAAAAATTAAAATTTACATACTAGCTAGATCAAAAAAATTAATTTGAGGAAATAATCAAAATACCCTCGTGTATATTATAATGGAAAACTATTCATTGAAATTGATTTCTCATCTCTCTTTCTCTATGACAATAACAATTCTTTTTTCTTGTCTCCTCGATCGTGAATCAAACATCAGAGAAAGATGAGCTCTCTTTATTTAGATCTGGGTTAACTACTTGGTCTCAAAGATGATTTTTTAAAAGGGTTTTTTTTAAAAAAAATTTAAAGATTGATATAGGGTTCTTTTAAAATGGAGGGTTGATTTTAGATCTAACACTTGATAATTGTATTATTCTCGGTGATGCTGAAAAAAAAACAAGATGAGAGAGGGTTGGCAAGGGCCAATTGCTTTGACTTATCTTTTTTAAGATATTTCGAGTTAGGTTTAGGCATTTCATTTGCTACAATCTGCTTCATGTGTTCCATAATGCTTTCCTATTTGGTCTCCTCTATACTAGAGGCCTTAAGATTTCTACTAGTCGTGACTTGATCTTTGAAAGAAATCGTGCTCTGATACTAAGTTAGGTTTTTTTCTTCAAGTCATTAAGCTTTCTGTCTTTACCAGTTAAAATTAAAATTGTTTCGTTTTTATTTATAAATACACGAAGAATAAGACCCGTTTAAAGACTTTTTTCTCAATGCCCTCGTTTTCATCTTGGTTTTCTTCTTTAGATTTATGAATACATGGAGAATAGGGCTGGGTTTTTGTTGAATCTGAGTTTTTATTGCTTCTATCTTTATTAATCAAAATTAAAATTTGAGTTTTTGTTGAATTTGGGTTGTTATGAAATGAGTACTAAATGGGACCTTGGAAATTACAAAAGACTTTAGAGGCACATCAAAACTTTAATTATGACATCACTGATACAATCAGAAAGATCTTTACGAAACGAATCTAATGACACCGAGGGAGGTTGCTAACAAGAGTGGGCACACTCTTTGTCCAAAGACAACTTCGCACTTACAGTAAAAAGATGTGAGAGTGAAAGAAAGAAAAACCTTTTAAGGCATCTTCAAGCTATGTATGTGAAAGTATCATCTTGCTTACATGTTGTTATTCGTAGATGTGTGTGTTAAAGGAATGATGTTGTGAGTTTTTTGTGTGTGTTAAACTGCCTATGTGAACTTGCATGATGTTATTTTTATATTGGCCTTTGATGTTAGTAGAAATTTTAAAAATACACATTATAATTTTAGTGTAGAGATGGGTTTTGAATATTTTAGTAATCAATTTGATGTTTTGATTGAAAATCAAGGTGTTTTTGCACTAGATATGTAGTTATGCATTTTGGTGATGCATTGGAATTCTTCCCATCAAAATATTAGATCCTTAAAATTGTAAAAGTCTGAAACTTGGTATATTATATATTTGGATTTTGGTGATTCAAAGCTAAGGTGGATTAATGGAGTTGAGTTGTGGGATATGTGTGTTTATAACCGAATTAAATAGTACTTGGATAGTCCATGTGTTAAAACCGAGCTGGTGATTTATATTTATCTTGTTGATGATCTCCTGGTATCTAATAAGCTTAGGAATAGGGTTTGGGTGTTTGGATAATGGATGATCACACGTTCACGTCAATATTTCATTTCTAGAAACTAGAAGAGTAAAAGATTGGTGGTTGCGGTCTTAGTTCCTGCAAAACAGTCCCTTTTATTGGGGAGTTTGAGACCCTCTAATGATTAATTTAGTGACTTTATAGCAAAGGATTATAATAAATGAAGAAATAATCATTAAACTCTAAGAATAAGAATTTTTGTTCTTAGTCTTTTGTGATAAATGCTTTGATAATATATGATAAAAGAATAAAGATTGTAAATCGTTTACCTGGATGGTTTGGAGAGTATTTATAGTCATTGCACTATGAACCATGTCCTTTTTCTCAAGGTGCCGAAAGTTTTTTCCTTTCAAATGTTTTAGTAAGGAAAAAATCCCTTATATCAACATTAATGTTGATGAAAATATCTCTTACACAGCATTAATATTGATGGGAATTACCTTTTGACATCTTTGGTGTTGACAAACAAATAGTAGAGCTATAAAAGACTTTTATGCCTTATTTTGTATGCAAGATTAATTTGGGTGAGAATAACTCTTTTGTAGCATAAATGTCGATTGAAATATATTCGGTTCTTAGAGGACTTTCACACACCTAGAGGTGTAAGGAAATGACTATCCTAATATTTATCATTGTGTCAGATCCACGTACACTTGGGGCTAGTGTGAACCCGAGGGATTTTTGGTCGGACATCTTACCAGACCCTCAAGGGATTGGGTCTAGCATCATGCCAGACCTACAAGTATTTGAGTTCAACATGTAGTTGAGCCTTAAAGCATTGGGTCTGACATCTTTTCAGATTCACAGGCATTTATGCTCCGCACGTAGCCAAGCCCAAAAGGGGTTAAATCTGGTATTTCGCCAGATCCACATGTGTTTGGGTTTAACACGTAGCTGATCCCAAGAGTGTTGGGCCTGATATCTTGTCATACTCATAGACACTTGGGCTTCACACGTAGCCGGGCCCAAGAGTGTCAGGTTTGGCATGTTGACAGACTCACAAGTGTTTGAGTTCAGCACATAGTTGAGCCCTAAAGTGTTGGGTCTGACATCTCTTCAGATTCACAGGCATTTATGCTCCGCGCGTAGCCAAGCCCAAAAGGGGTTAGATCTAGCATCTCGCCAGATTCACATGTGTTTGGGTTCAAAATGTAGCCGGGCCCAAGAGTGTCAGGTTTGGTATCTTGACAGATCCACAAGTGTTTGAGTTCAGCACGTAGTTAAGCCCTAAAACTTTGGGTCTGACATCTCTTCAGATTCACAGGCATTTACGCTCCGCGCGTAGCCAAGTTCAAAAAGGGTTAGATCTAGCATCTCGCCAGATTCACATGTATTTAGGTTCAACACGTAGCCGAGCCCATGAGTGTTGGGTCTAATATCTTGTCATACACACAAACATTTAGGCTCCACACGTAGTCGGGTCCGAGAGTGTCAGGGCTTCACGCGTAGTTTTTCTGTGACTTTTATTTTTCTTGTATTCTCTTAGCCACAAAACCAAGAATTAAAAAGTTCTTGTTTTGTGCTTGATGACTGATAGAGTTAAAGATGGTATTCCTCCTGATCTTAGTAGTGTGATTTTTGGTGCCTTAAAACAAGTGAGCCCTGATTTTGAGTTTTCTATCATATCAAGCTTTTAAGTGTTTTAGCGATTAGATATATAGATTCCTTGCGATTGTTCAGCCTTGATTCTGATATTTATGAATAATGCAACTTCTCATATTATTTTATTGATATTTAAAAAAAAAAATTGTGTTAAGAAGTGAAAATCTAGAACAGTCATAATTATAAATAAAAGTAAGTAAAAAAGAGGGGACTGAGCCATTCAAAGGGAAACGATCAGAGCTTACATAGTACAATGATAGAAACATATCAGCATCCATCCGTATGATTACGTAACCTATGAGCCAATGAGGATTCGAAAACGCATTGGAGAGAGATTACTTCTTTTACTATTTTTCTGTCAAACCTACATAGGCTCTGCCTGCACGTGGATATTGGGACCATCCCTGCCCTCCCTCCTCCTCCTCCTCTCTGTCTCTCTCTCATTCCTCACTCCCTGCCTTGCATGGTGCGTCGAGCCTCAGTACAGGTAAGAGTAGGGAGAGAAATGAAAAGCGGTTCTGGTACTGCTCTTTTTCCCTTCACTATTTTGGAAAGGATCTTTGCATCCACACACCACTTCTACGAATTTACTATGAGTGCCAGCTATCTACTCTCCACGTGTTAAAAGCATCTCCGTCTGCACATGCTAGAACATTTTTAATGCCCAAAGTTAGTAAAAAAACCATGTTGTTTATACGATTTTCTTAAAATATTGTTATGATTTGACGTTTCGACGGTCTTAAAATTTTTTTAATAAAAAAATAGATTTTTAATATTTTATTTTTTTGAAGATTAATACACACTCCATTGAAGATTATTGGATGTTTTTTTCTTTCTAATACAATTGGACAAATATTTAATAGAAGATAAAAGTTGTTGGAGAAATATGATGGTGCGATCGAAAACGACAATATATTTCACTTCTTTGACTTAAAAACATGACACCCATTCACGTCTTTCATTAAAAGACGCAAAATATATCCATGTCTTGTAGTTCTCCAAAGTTATAGAAAAACATGGTTTTTATGTTTTCCTTGGCAAGTTTTTTACTTTTCACAAATGATTATAAAATTAAAAATATGAATAATATTTTATATGCAAACAATTTTAGTAATATAAAATATAAAATAAATTTTATTATATTTGAAAAATAATTAAATTTATAGCCTATCCAACCCAATGTTGAGAATAAAATTGAAAAAATAAAAGATTTGAGTCGACTCGAGTTATTCTATCAAATCTATGACTTGGATCAGCCTGCTCGGACCCATGACTCGGTTTATAAGAATGGAATAAGCCTATTAAAAGCAAATAAAAAATATCACGAATTTAAATCTCAACCAACCCAGTATTGATAGATGAATTTGAAAAAAAAAAAACAACAAACAAAAAGTACCCGAGAAAATTACCCAAGTCAACACGGGTTAACTTGCCAAGCTTGCGACCCGGGTCACGATACCGAGATAACCACATGAAAAGAAAATAAAAGAATCACAAAACTCAATTCTCAACCAACCCAATGTTGAAGTATGAAATTGAAAAACAAATTCAATTAAAAAATAACCTAAAAAAATTTGAATCAACTCAAGTTAACCTACTCTATCCTCGACTCGAGTCATGATATCATGATAACTCTATAGAAAGAAAATTAAAAAAGGTTACGAAACTCAATTCTCAATAACTCAATATTGAAAAATAAAATCATAAAAAAATTCAAAAAATAAGGACCAAATTTGACATCAAAAAATAAATGAACTAACCTAATATTCAATGATATGAATTAAAAAAAATAAAAATTCAAAGAATCTTACCAAAATTGACATAAGAAATTAAATGATAGCACACTTTTGATTTTTTTTTGAGAGAGTGGATGTAAAAACTGAGGAGGGGAGAGAGAAAAGAGAAATGAGAAGGAAAAAAAATGAAAAAAGGGTTCAAAGACAAAATTGAATCTTCTACTGGAGCACATGTCACCTTTACATGAAGAGGATATTGAGACGATTCGGCTGGCATCAAGAAAGGGCATCATTAGGGTTTAGTGAATGTTGGACGTGCCCTCCAAGTACGGCGATTTATTTCACTCGTTAATGCGTATAATACACATGTTAGCCAATTCTTGATTTTTAATTTAGTTAAGATTTATAACCCTTATTTCAATTTTAAATGCAGTCCCTAAAGTTTTAAATACTCTAAATCAATAAAATTGATTTTTTATTCTTCAAATCAAGCATTAATTGAGCACGATATTCTTTTCTTGACAACCTAATAAAAAGCCATTTGAAATAGAAAATAAAAACCAATAATAAATCAACATAATTTTAAAAAATTAAATCAAAGAAAAAAAAACTTCAGCGACCAGAAAAACAATAGTATTATCACAATCCACAATAAATGAGTTGATCTATAGTAAAAATCCTAAATGTTTAGGTCTCTTTTAACAGGGCTAACTGTTAGTTTTCATGTGCGGTTGTTGAATGTATGTTTTTGGAAGTGATTTGGAAGGTTTTTTTTAACTTTTGATTATAAAATTAAAAGGGATGTTATAACAATTATGAATTTAATGATAAATTTAAATATAAATTATAAAGGTTGTTGTCATTAATGATAAGCTATATTATATTATTATTCATACTTCGAATTTAATGCT
>Ga0325405_1005360_pt1 | contig 13049 bp, 9 predicted proteins | sample PopdelMetagenome_21_FD_205663 | JGI IMG/M metagenome (GOLD analysis project Ga0325405, IMG submission 205663) | Populus deltoides microbial communities from Bellville, Georgia, United States - Xylem-Control-R2 | ecosystem: Host-associated > Plants > Phyllosphere > Stem > Wood/Secondary xylem... | reverse complement strand
CTACAAGTAAGTACTACAGTGCTCCTTTCATTTTTTACTTCTTCAACGACCAAGGTTGTCTTTCTTCTTCTCCTCCTTCCTCTTCAACAGTAAAAATTCCGGGAAAAATAATAAAAGAGAAAACAAAAAATAAAACCTCCACTTATTACATGTTACAAAGGCAAAAATCTTTTACCCTTTTCTCCAAAAAAACGACACCATTTCTGTTTTGTTTCTTTGCTTTCTTTCTGCTGTGAATAATAACCCATAGAGGGGGGAAAGGAAGAAAAAAAAGAAAGATGTTTCAGCGGTTGGGGACGATTACTTTTCAAGTTTGGATCGGCAATACGGTGCCGTAAAAGGAGAGATCTCTGGGTGGTGATTTTTTTTTGGGTTTTGTGGATGAGACAGATCGTTTGGTGTGGAGCTCTGATCTCGAAAGGTTTATGCTTTTCTTGTGTTTGGGGGCTGTCTCATAAATAGACAAGATACAAGGAGGAGGATAACGATGTATCCTTCCTGGATATCGCTGTCCCTTGTGGGTTTTTCTCTATCTCTACATTTCACAAACAACAACCATTAAAAACCCGGAAAAAAAACTTTTTTGTTCTCTTTAGCAGTTCAAATCCTGGTTAAGGACGAGAGACTAGCTGGGTTTCGTTTACTTTTATGTTGGCTGTTTGATTTTTAGCAACTGATCTCCCCCAGCTGTGTATGTGTCTGTTTGTTTATGCCCTTGGTTTTCTTTTCTTTCTATAAGCTGCAAGAAAGTGTTGCTACTTTGGTGGATTTAGAGCTGCACAAAGTTGGTTCAAGGTATGATAACTTAAGTACAACAAGGTATCTGTGTTAGAAGAAAGAGCCACTTGGGGGGGTTTTGTCTGGAATCTTGTCGGGACTTAGAAATTTAGGAGCTTGAAGGGAAAAGAGCCCTTCTTTGGGTGATTGTTGGGTTGCAAATATATATTTGGTGGGTATCTGTGAAGTTGAATTTTGATGATGGCAATGTCCTGCAAGGATGGTAAGAATCCTATTAACATGGACAATGGCAAGTATGTCCGGTACACGCCTGAGCAGGTCGAAGCCCTGGAAAGGCTCTATCATGATTGCCCCAAACCCAGCTCCATTCGCCGCCAGCAGCTCATTAGGGAGTGCCCAATTCTCTCCAACATTGAGCCCAAACAAATCAAAGTTTGGTTCCAAAATAGAAGGTATGGTAGTAAAATATTGGTTTCCCAGCCAAGAAATCTTATTTTCGTTTCTTTAATTGTGTCTTGTATTTGTTAGTATATTAAATTTTCATGCTTTGCTTGTATAAAAGAAAAGAAATGGAAAAGGCCTTTTCTCTATTGTACATGGCTTGATGCTCTCTTAACGGACAGTGTAATTTTTGAAATTTTTGGATTTGTTGTCTTTCCATAATCTTATTGTTAAATTCTCCTGCAATGCTTGTTATATTCTTCAGGTGCCGAGAGAAGCAAAGGAAAGAGGCGTCGCGCCTCCAAGCGGTGAATAGGAAGCTGACTGCAATGAACAAGCTTCTAATGGAGGAGAATGATAGGTTGCAGAAGCAGGTGTCGCAGCTTGTGTATGAGAATGGCTACTTTCGCCAGCATACCCAGAATGTGAGAATTTATATCTCTTTTCTTCCTGCTCCACATCTTTACATATTTGGTTATTGAAAATTTGCAAGGGAAAAACAAATTGAAATTTTGGAATTGCTGATAAGATTCAAGAAAATGCATTTCTTATTGCTATAACCTGTCAGCAATCAAGGGTTGTTATGTAAATGCCTTTCTTTTTGTTTGAAAAAGAATGTGTTATTTGTTTATTATTCAATTTTGTGGAAAATGAGATAAAAGAGGGGCTGGGTTGTTTTCCTACAGACAACGCTTGCTTCCAAAGATACAAGCTGTGAATCAGTGGTGACGAGCGGTCAACACCACCTGACACCTCAGCATCCGCCAAGGGATGCTAGTCCTGCAGGGTTAGTGGGGTTATGGTTGTTAGGTCCTTTTCTGTTATCGTGCTTTGTGACCACTTTTTTGGGTGTGTTACTGTGGAATATTGAATTCATGCTTTGTATTTTTTCCAGGCTTTTGTCCATCGCAGAAGAGACTTTAACAGAGTTTCTTTCAAAGGCCACTGGAACTGCTGTAGAGTGGGTCCAAATGCCTGGAATGAAGGTATCTCACAGTGTTTTTTTATTTTTTATTCTTATACATTTCATAAATGAAGAACTGTTCTCTCCTGTAAAAAAAAATGCAAACTTTAATTATTTTATTTTATTTTTTTGTTATTATTTCGAATTGAAAGAAGAATATAAATATGGGCAAAGATAGAATTAAGTTGCTCTCCTTATTACAAGAATCTATGATGACTGGCTACTGAATGTTAGAACTTTCTATTGATTTTTTTTTCTTTACGAGGGTTTAATTTGGATTTCTTGATCTGATAGTACATACATTGTTCTTTGTCCTTGTTTAGCATTATGCTTGAATTCCACCAAATGCTTTTCACCTAGTTGGTTTTTACTAATCTGTTTCTTCTTTGTACTTTTGTTTTTTCAAATGTGTAGCCTGGTCCGGATTCCATTGGAATCGTTGCTATTTCTCATGGTTGTTCTGGTGTGGGAGCACGAGCCTGCGGCCTGGTGGGTCTTGAACCTACAAGGGTAAGTGCACTTTGTTTGCCATAACATTTTCCTACTCTGAGCTACCAACATTATGTTATATCATGTTCCTTGCAGGTTGCAGAAATCCTCAAGGATCGGCCATCGTGGTTTCGTGATTGCCGAGCTGTGGATGTGCTGAATGTGCTGCCCACTGCTAATGGGGGAACGATTGAGCTGCTTTACATGCAGGTAAGAAAATCATTATGCACTTCTCATTTCTGTTGGAACACTCCAGGTGCAATTATATAATTACTTCTGACTTTAATTGATGATATAGCTCTATGCGCCAACAACTTTGGCACCGGGTCGTGACTTCTGGTTGTTGCGTTATACTTCTGTTTTAGAAGATGGAAGCCTTGTGGTATGCTCCCAAACTCTTAGAATTTGTCATTCCTATTTTTGGAAATTCAGTAGACTTGGTATTCTGTGGTCATTGTCATACTCATGCAATATTCAGGTATGTGAGAGATCTCTGAAAAATACTCAAAATGGCCCGAGCATGCCACCAGTGCAGCATTTTGTGAGAGCAGAAATGCTACCAAGTGGGTATCTGGTACGGCCTTGTGAAGGTGGTGGTTCAATCATACACATAGTTGACCACATGGATTTGGAGGTAGGATGTGCTGGTACAGTGTTATTTTTTGGATGTACAATCTCAAGATTTTATTTGACCCAGATATAACTTGATTTCTGATTTCTTCAACTAGCCTTGGACTGTGCCTGAAGTGTTACGCCCGCTTTATGAATCCTCAACTGTACTTGCTCAAAAGACAACCATGGCGGTAAGCAATTTTTCTATTTTTTATGTCATGAACATTTAAAGGATGTCTGAAGCACCTGTATGGAATGGGTGATGCATTTGTAACTTCTCATTTTCAATAATGTATATCACTCCCAATCAGGCTCTACGCCAACTGAGGCAAATTGCTCAGGAAGCTTCTCAGTCTAGTGTGACCAACTGGGGCAGACGACCTGCAGCTTTACGAGCGTTGAGCCAGAGGTTGAGCAGGTAGATATCTTCTGTTGTTTGATGGTATCTGATTCAGTCCCTTAATGGTTATCTGCAAGTTAGAATCTAATGTAAACCTGGCAGGGGTTTTAATGAGGCTCTCAATGGATTTAGTGATGAGGGGTGGTCAATGATTGGAAATGACGGCATGGACGATGTTACTATCCTTGTGAACTCATCTCCTGACAAGTTGATGGGTTTAAATCTTTCCTTCTCCAATGGGTTTCCAGCTGTCAGCAGTGCAGTCCTGTGCGCTAAAGCATCAATGCTTTTACAGGCAGGGATACAAAATTGTTTCCTTTCTTTACAACACTTGGTAGCTTGTGTGCTATGTGTTTAGTTGCTGTAGAGCATTTGCTACTTCTAAGAGATATGTTTGTCTTTTCTATAACTTCAACGGTTAGGTTCTTGCAGTAGGGAATTGTGTTTTTTATACATAGTATGTCTACTTAAAATTGAAAACAATGAAAGGCTGACAATTTGTTTCTAATGAACTCATAGTTGAAATCTTCTTCCCTTCTTTATTCATGTGCCTTATAACTGTCGTTGTTTATCATCTTTTCCTCATGTTGTGCACTTTCCTTTTGCAGAATGTCCCTCCCGCAATCCTTCTCAGGTTCTTGCGGGAGCACAGGTCAGAGTGGGCAGATAACAATATCGATGCCTATGCAGCCGCAGCGGTTAAAGTCGGTCCTTGCAGTTTACAAGGGTCTAGAGTTGGAAATTTTGGCGGTCAAGTTATACTTCCACTTGCTCACACCGTGGAGCACGAAGAGGTGAATGATTTGATCTTACTTTTACAGCTGTTGGACAACACTTTATATCAGAAATTAAGCATGGCTTTTATCTTTATTATTTTCACATTTGTTTTGCTTCTGATAAATTGTGTGTGTTTATTAGTTCCTGGAGGTCATAAAACTAGAAGGGGTTTGCCATTCTCCTGAAGATGCAATAATGCCCAGAGATGTGTTTCTTTTGCAAGTAAGACCTTTCTTTTCATTGTTTTCTGTGTATCTCTCTTGCATCCAAATACATCAACAGCTTGTCCTATTAGGTAAGAGGATAAGTTATGTTTTCTTGTCCCTAGTTGGCAGGTAAGTTTTAAAATAAGGCTATGGAGAGAAGGAAATCACTGAGAATTCTCATATACTTTTGAAATGACCCACAATGTAGTTCTAGTTTGGAATGGACTACAGAATATGAAAGACAGAAATAGTTGTAAAAATCTCTCCCATTCACTTTTTGTGTTCAGATAGATATTAGTGGAAATCTGCTTTTCCTTCTGTCGAAAGATGACATAATGGTTTCGTAGCAGGAACAAGTTTATCAGGTAGAAGTGTAAAATGAAAATAAATTTTTGCCTTCCTGTTTTCAACCTTTTCTCTTCCAAAATATCTTTTTGAAGAGCTGAATTGCCAGTCACCAGGTTGGGTTTGTGTGTTATGAGCATCCTTAATTGTTTCTGGTCTGGGATTGCATGGTTTGATTCTTTTCTTTCTATTATCACTTGATGACATTTTTCTTTTTGGTTCTCCTTCATATTTTCTCCATTTATACTTTTCTGACAGCTCTGCTGTGGAATGGACGAGAATGCTGTTGGCACATGTGCTGAACTTATATTTGCTCCCATTGATGCTACTTTTGCTGATGACGCACCTCTTTTGCCTTCTGGTTTTCGCATCATTCCCCTTGATTCTGGGAAGGTTAGCTAATTGTTTCTTAAGAAGTTCATTTCTCCATGCCTATTTATTAACTTCTTTATTAATGCATTGAAAATGATGCAGGAAGCCTCCAGTCCAAATCGTACATTGGACCTCGCTTCTGCTCTTGAAGTTGGAGCTGGAAACAGAGCATCCAGTGATTTTTCTGCTAATTCTGGCTGCACAAGATCTGTAATGACAATCGCATTTGAATTTGCATTTGAGAGCCACATGCAAGAGCATGTAGCATCAATGGCTCGACAATATATCCGCAGCATTATATCTTCAGTTCAGAGGGTGGCTTTAGCACTATCTCCTTCTCATCAGGGTTCACAGGCTGGTCTTCGGTCACCACTGGGTACTCCTGAAGCACAGACACTTGCTCGTTGGATCTGCCAGAGCTACCGGTGCGTCAGTTGTTCCTTTCTATAGATGTTATCCGAATCAGAATTTGTCATTTTTTGACCTGGACGATAATCCACTGCATTCAGCTTAACAAGTCAATTTTATTAGCTGAGAGATGTTGCTGATGATTGAGTCGTTCTAATGCACATCTTCTCCTTCAAGAAATAAATTTATTTGCTGTCACTGAATTCTCTATTCTTTTTTTGCATGATTTAAAGTGATAATTAATTTGAATATCTTGAGAAAAGTCTTTCTGGATTCCAAGAGGATTTTCTCATTTCATATACAACAGTTGAAAATATATGTGGAGCTAAAAAGAATTGATGTTTTGTTTTGGTCAATAGGACAACTTCATTGATTTTCATGTGGATTTTAAAGCTTTTGTATAATCTATTAAGGCGAGTACATTCTCATGAAAATGTATTTCAAACTTGGACAGTAGAAATGTTTCATTGACTGAACACATTATCACTTTGTGGTCACAACTTTGCAGGAACTACTTGGGTGTGGAGCTACTCAAATCCAGCAGTGAAGGAAGTGAATCTATTCTGAAAACCTTGTGGCATCATTCAGATGCGATCATGTGCTGCTCATTGAAGGTGGGCACAACAACATGATATCCTGCTTTCCTTTTACCGTTAATGATATGAGTACTTGAATTATTAACATGAGAACCTACACAAACACGGTATTAAATTGAACAAAGCTATATCTGCTCATGAATGCTCCCAGTACCTTATAAAAGGAGGTGATACAAAGCAAATGTATCAACATGATGCTTTTAAAATACAGCAGATAGATGTCTGAATAAAGTGAAGTTATTGGAGTCTTATGTAAATGATATGTTCTGGATATATCTCTCTGTCATATTTATAAAATGCTGGAAAATGCTTTGAACCAACAGAATATTATAATCATTGCCCTAATCCAACAGTCAGTTTTTTATGCACATAATGCAAGCCAAATAAATATTTTTAGGTCCTTTGTTTAACATGCATCACTATTTTGCATTCAGATCTGAATAAAAATGTGATTATTATTCTGAAGTATCACCACAGTTCTATGGCTACCTTTTGCATTCATAGCAATTTGGTCTAAAACTTGGGTGATTTTTGCAGGCGCTGCCGGTCTTCACTTTTGCTAACCAAGCAGGACTTGACATGCTTGAGACAACCTTGGTCGCACTGCAAGACATAACTTTGGAAAAGATATTTGATGATCATGGAAGGAAAACTCTCTGCTCAGAATTCCCTCAGATTATGCAACAGGTTTACACTTCTCTCTTAAATCTGATTGAAGGAAAAATAGTTTCAGGTTATGTTGAGAAATTTATATTTATAAAATGCCACCACAAAGGGACAAAATAGTTACAATGCTTAGGAACAAGCCTTAGCTTTTATCCTTTTTTTTCCCCTCTCATTTATCACAAGTAAAAACAAGAATCAGTGCCTATTTGGTGGTGTTGTGCTTTTACTTGCTTTGGTTCTTAAACTAGTGTTTAATTAAGGGAACGCTCCCTAGCCACTTTGGGTTGACCTCTCTAAATACACATTTTTAGGGCTCTTTTATATATATATATATATATTGAAAATCAAGCACAGCCATACATGAGAACTTGATATCAAACTCATAGCAAATCTTTATTCAAATATAAGTTTATCCTACACAGACCTAACACATTTAAGCAAATGCACAATAATTAAAGTATCAATTTAATAATCATTGAACCATAATAGTTGTGTAAAAGTTATTCTGTCATAGAAGTACGTGCAGTAGTCTGAAAAATATAGTATTGCAGGAATGCTTGGGTGAATAGACTAGTTATCCTCCAGAAGTAAACCATCAGCTGTAACTGAGATATTAAAAATAAAAACTGTATTTCTTACTATAGTTCTCACAAAGTAAATGATGGAAAAATGTGAGTTACAAACTGTGATAATCTGATTCTTAGAGCTGCACAGGATATTATGCCAAAGAATTATTTCATTTTCTCTGGGCAGAACCCCCCCCCCCCCCCCCAAAGTTACTGTGGTGGGTGGTTTGGCCGATTCTATATGCATCACCTTATTTGTATTTATATTTCTCTTGCTAGGGTTTTACTTGTCTACAAGGTGGTATCTGTTTGTCAAGCATGGGCAGACCAGTCTCGTACGAGAGAGCGGTGTCCTGGAAAGTGTTGAATGAAGAAGAAAATGCGCATTGTATCTGCTTTATGTTTATAAACTGGTCTTTTGTTTGAGACTTGAACCAGAATCTATTGGAGTGGCAAGTTAAGAGAGAGAACTCTTGATCGTCTTATTTTGCTGGCTTGTTCTTTTATCTATGACAGGTAAAACAGTGGAGTACTTAGTTCATTTGCTGTATTCTAAACTTCATTTGTGTGTGGGGTTCATTATCCTAGAGATGATTGATGTATCAATGAGACGATATAGTTGTTGGGGATCAGTTTGTTTGTGGCTGGTTTGGTCTTAACCTGGTCCGGTGCTAATTATCTGCAACTGAAACATGTCCAAGCAGATGTAGTCTGTCAAAGTCCGGTTTGTCTTGTGTTGCATACATGGATTGTTCTGTTGTAATAATTTATTTCCGGGGTACGTTATGAAGAGCAAAAGCAGGTTCTTTCTGCATCAGAGAATTATTGATGAACTATTGAACCTTTGAAAAAGCACAGGCTTAGGATAAGGGTTTTATCCTTGGTTGTTTATTGGTTAGTAGAAAGTTAACTGTTCCATTCTTAGATATATTTTCAGTGAAGCATTGGGAGGTCAAACCATTAGCATCAGGTTAATATGGTTGCAGAGGGATGAAATGCTAGGAGGGACGGGAAAGGGTGTAAATACTGATTATAGCACTCTTGTTTTGGTTTATTAAAGTTTTTCATCCAGGATCATTCTGGCGTAGGAGGCATATGTAGATTGGCCATTAGTCATTTTCTAACGGTTTTATTGATTTTGATAGTTGAGTTGAAGTTGGTTTTATTGATTTTTATAGTTGAGTTGAAGTGAAGTTTCATACAAAAACACTAAAGTTTCAAGGTGGGTGATACGATGCATTCATTAGCAGGTGGCTGGATTATTTCCAGAAGTACAGTGAATCATGAACTCCTTGTGTGTTGATAAATTTAATGCTGAGGTTATTGGCTTAATAATTCTAATTATCTCCGTAATATTAACTCCGTTCTGAGTCAATTCAGACGAAAACTTTCTTATGGTCGAGTGTTCGTTGTAGCAACGGAAGAGGGGTGCTGTGTTCCTAACTCTATTTTTTAGTTGCGTGTGTGCCACCTCTGATTGCATTACTAGCTGTTCATGCAGCATGGAAGAAAAAATGTGATATCAAAGAATGGCCCAGCCTTGTTCGCATGCCCAAAAGGAGTTTGACAGTAGATAATTAATTAACCGACTCAACAGCAGAAACTGCTATTTATCATGTGCAATGTACATGGTTTTCTCAGTTTCTTGACTGAAGAACAGGGCAAACACAGATGTAAAGTAACACAGTTTATTCTATTCATAACATTTAGTACATGAAACTGGGTTTTACACATCTTGCTGTTAGATATAAATGGTGGCAGTCCACAGCAAGATCTAAATCTAACTAAATCCAATTGTTCATACAGATGGCAAATTATGTTACCCTTGTAATTGGCCAGAGTTTGGCATCCAAAGCCAAGTGCTAGTCAAGGATTCATGTCATAGGGGTGGCAAACATAAGTGGCAGGAAGAAGAGAGGATTTGGAACAATCCTAAAACAGCCCTGATAAGAAGTTTTGATGGAAGTCATAAAATAGCTATAATAAAGGGTATAAGAGGTAGGAGAATCTGATCATCCGGCCACCTAGAGAAACCCTAGAGGGTAGATTAATAGAAGGTGGATAAAAACTGCCCAAGGGAAGAAAAATACTCCTTGGTTCAGAAGGATGGAACAGGTTTGGATCAACCCAAAAAAACATCGTAAGGTAACACGAAAGGTTGGTCCACAGCATAAACTGGTAAAAATATGTAACAACTGAAACCTGAAGTGGAGGCTGGAATTGTCATCCCAGATAAAGAATACTAGTGGGGTTTTGAAACGGCTTAAAGAGGAAGGAGAGGAAGAAAAAACAAAATCCTAAAGATTTCAAGGGCTAGTTAGAAAAGATGGGCGTTGATCATTTTTTCAAATTTAGATAATTCACGTCTCTTGTAATTGCTGCGATGCAGCTTGAACTCCTTGCAATCCCGCCCATCTTTTGAGCACCTTTAGGACTGATGGATTTGGCCCTTATCGCGCTTTTCTTCAAGATCGCCCTCATGGCCTCAGCTTGAGACAAAACTGGATAAGCCCTACCAAACTTGTTAAACCTCGCACAAGCACTCATATGTGCATTCAAAGCCTCCTCTTTGTGGCCTCCATTTTTCTCCATCTCTTCTTTCACTGCCTCAGCACACAACCCACATATCCACTTCCCCAGGAACTTGTTCCGAACACGGTCAATATACTCAGGGGTGAACTCTTCACTCATGCCACAACACTCACATTTGGCATCTTCAACCTCGGATATTGGTGGGAGATTGATATCAATTGCTTCTTTGCTTAGTTCAAAAGAGATATCGGATTTTGTTCGATGAAGATTGTCATTTGAGAGTCTTGGTGGCTTGGAGAAGGCGTTTGTCTTAGCGTAAGCGCTAGCAATAGACTCCCCATGTGGTGCCATATTGATCCACAATGATATAAATGTGACTCTTATATATAAGAAAAACAACAAAACCTTAACGAAGAGATGAGAAGTTGGTTCGGAGCTTTATAGAAAACAACTGAACAAAAGGCACTTCAAATAGGGTTAGAGAGATTGGAAGTGAAGAAACCTATCTAGGTGTAGAACAATAACTTGGAAGATTATGATCTCAAAGGTGGTATATAGAGGGTAAGAACAGGCACCATATTTATGATGGTTCACTTTTCTTCTTGGGAAACTCAGCAGTGAGTTTATGTGGATCTTGGTGACTCACACGTCAATGATCAAAGCAATCGTGAATAGTCATGATCACAGGTGGACTTTTCAAGAAAGTTCAGAAAAAAAAAGATGGTTCATAGCCATATGTAAGGAGCATCATTGTCATTTCAAGCAAAATGAAGATATTTTGTATTTCCAACTGTTTTTGCCTTTATTTTTTGATAGCTAATGAGGTATGAGAGGTGTGGGTGTTCCTCTACCATTGCTTTCTACAATTGGCTTAAGAAGTCGTTGGTGTCAACTAGAGGTTTTGCATGCAAATTCATGGCACTTCGTAATAGTACCTTCAAGGTTGAGGGTTCGTATTTGAACCAAAAAAAATCAGATTACACTCCATTTCTTAGTTTGTTCTGTAATTAGCTAGCTAGCCACACAACTACACATAGAAGTTAATCTGCTTTTGGTCGAATCACTTACTGGCACTGAAGCTTGTTTTGTTTGAAATGCAGCCCTGAGATTTTTGTTTTTCTCTTCATATATATAATGTAACCCACAAGGTCTAGCAGAAGTCGTAAAATACTTGAATTAAAATATGGGGATATCTTGAGTTTAAGTCCCACTCTTAGATAGCTAATTCTTTCTTGCACGCACTGGATGTGGAGCCTCACTTGAAAGAAACAAGATGGGGTTCTCATCAATCAAAAAACTGATGCAAAGTGGCGCAATCTGTCACTAATAGAAGACTCAGAAGAATACAAAGATACCCCACTACTTTTACACTATTTAATTTAAAACCTCATTTCCCATTACAGAATATAAATATTATGTTCGAATTTGAGATTTCTTATAGTGAACTTGCAAACTAAAAGAATTAGACGTGAAAATGCTAAATAAATTTGTGTAACGAGAAGAGAGTAACCCTGTTGAAGTTCCCATTCAACCATTGTTTTTCCCTTCGAAAGTAGCAACACAAATGAATGCTCACATGTGGGTATGTTACAGCCATACACTTATGACTTAGCAATCTCCATTGATATGCAGAGAAGGGAGTCCTACATTACATACAGCAGCTGCTGATCTCACAACCAAACAATGACTTCACGAGCACCTAAACTGATGACTCTTTTGAGAGAGCGAGAGGTGGTTGAAGTTAGGTATGACAAAACGTTAGTGGTGATTAAATTTGCAGATTCACAGTTGAAAGAGAGAAAATGAGGCCTTTAAATGTGTGGGTTTTTTATTTCTGGGCCGCTACTTTATAGTTTTAGCTTTTACATGGTGATGGATAGCTATAAGTTGATGGATATGCATGGCGTTGGCACCTCCTAGCTTGATTCTCTGTATGGATCTACTGTGAATAACGTGACTCTGTGTAAATATCTTGCCTTTTTAGAAAGGGAGAGATGCAGAATCGATCTTAAAAAATAATAGAGAATGAGAAAGGGACGGGGCAGTTTATGGTCTTAAATGATCTGTCCCTTTCGAGCATGAGCATACGAAATTTGTATTAAATGAATTCTATTATCAATTTTTTTTCTTTTTTTTTTTTTTTGTATATTCAATCTCTCAAGATAGATAAAATCTAATTATTTGTAAAATATAATTCCATTCTTATACAAATGCAATGAGTTTACATTATAATTGTAATTCTAATAGTGACTATGATTGGCTATGATACCTCATGTATGCTAGAAAAAATGGTTTAAAACATGGTTAATAGATATATTTGAAATTAATTTAATTATTGGGTTAACACACGATTTTATTTAAAATTTTTTTGGAAATTATTCTCCAACATAAATACTTTCTTATGAAATATTAATATGTTTAAAATCAATTATAGATAAATAAAAAAATTAATCTCAAAGAACCTTTAATTAATATGTTAACCTCATTTTTATATTAAAATATTACAAGATTTGTTTTGTAATTTATATAGTGAGAAATTGAAGAATTAAAATTAAATATACAGGTTCTAAAACTTTTACTAGAGAGAGGACTTAAGCTAGGTAGGCCTTAAACTTAAGCCATGCATGTGCACTCACTCGACACAAGCCTAGGTTCAGACTTGGTTTTATAGTAAAATAATTATTTGGTTAAAAAAGGATTATTTTTTATCACCATTAACAATTCATGTCCGTGTTTGATTAGTTGCTCATGTTTAATCCATGGATAGTTTAAAGTCCTAAATGTATATTATAAAGTCTTAAATGTTTTAAAAAATATATTTAATATTTTTATTTAACAAAAATGCCATAATTAATTATGGCAACCCAATTCCCCATATATAAAGGGGTTGTCTAGAAAACCAAATATCTAACAAGTATTTTTGTTTTCTCTTAAGTG
>Ga0325405_1005357_pt1 | contig 13051 bp, 9 predicted proteins | sample PopdelMetagenome_21_FD_205663 | JGI IMG/M metagenome (GOLD analysis project Ga0325405, IMG submission 205663) | Populus deltoides microbial communities from Bellville, Georgia, United States - Xylem-Control-R2 | ecosystem: Host-associated > Plants > Phyllosphere > Stem > Wood/Secondary xylem... | reverse complement strand
TTTTTGTTTATATTAGAAAAAAAAAGAGAAAATGAAATAGAGTTGTATAATGAGTTTTTGGATATATATATATATCCAAAAACTCATTATAAGTGATTTTAACTTCTTGATTCACCGAGGATATTTTCCGTAATTTACCACAGTAAAATATAAAACAGACCAGATGCTCAGTATAATTTTCCATAATGATTTTGCAAAAGTCTGTTTCTAGTTATCTCTTATATAACGACAAATTGATAATTCAATTTGTGAAAGCCGTGCTATGATTCTGACGTGGCAATTAATCGTAGAGCAACTGAGCAAGCACGGGATCGTGTGATGTGACGTGCTGCGAAGCGAGCTGCACCCACCGCAGCGTGAGAAGAACTGTTTAAAATTGAAATAAACATGAGCGGGAAGAATTTACACTTTCGTCTCTCTTTCTTTCTATTTCAAAAGAACTCTCTCTCTCTCTCTCTCCCTCTCCCTCTCTCCCCTCCCGTTTGTTTTCTTAGATCTGCAGATATCAGTTTTTCTTCACTACATTTCTGCGACGCTTAAGGTACCCTCTCCTTCTCTTCACTACAGTTTTTCTTAAACATTGATCAACACCACATCTTGATTGCTGTAGGAACTGAAATCAATCATCGATATTGCAATCAGCTAGGCTAAATTTAGGGTTTTACAAGAAATCTCAATTTCTGAATTTTTTTAATTAAAGGAAAAAAGAAAAGGAAATGGGAGTTGAGAACTATCACGTGATAGAGCTAGTAGGTGAAGGCTCGTTTGGCAAAGTTTACAAAGGAAGGCGCAAGTACACGGGCCAGGTAGCTACTTCAATCCTTCTGTGTTTCACTACTAATAATTAATCTTGATTCTTATCCTGTCTTATTTTTTTTAATGATGAAATGATAGACTGTTGCGATGAAATTTATTATGAAACATGGGAAAAGCGACAAGGATATTCATAATTTGAGACAGGAAATTGAGGTGATCCCTCCTTTCTTTTTTTGATGATATGGAATGTTATTATCTGGAAAAAATAAAATTGTGCATTGTTATTATTATTACTGGGTGCAGATTCTAAGAAAGCTGAAGCATGAAAATATTATTGAAATGCTTGATTCCTTTGAAAGCCCACAAGAGTTCTGTGTTGTCACGGAATTTGCGCAGGTTCGTTATCACAACAAGCTAACATCTATTTGTTATGGATTTTTACTTTTCAGACTAGGCAAGAGCTAAGATTTGTTGATGTGCAGGGTGAACTATTTGAGGTACTAGAGGATGACAAGTCCCTTCCTGAAGAACAGGTTCAAGCGATTGCGAAACAGTTGGTAATTCCTTGAGCTCCCCTCGTTTTCCCCTTCTTCTCTTGATTCAAACTGATTGCTAAATTGCTCTTCAGGTTAGAGCACTTCACTATTTGCATTCCAATCGTATCATCCATCGGGACATGAAGCCGCAAAATATACTTATTGGTGCGGGTTCAGTTGTGAAGGTCGGATATGATAGAGATTATTTTTTTCTTGTTTTATTTTCCACTTAGGTATTGGTGACCTTTTCTTTTAATCTCTTGCTTTGTTTTTCCTATCAAGGGGAGTCTTTCATGGTAACATCATGTCTTACTGTTGCTTCATTTAAATGCCACTGTATATCAGATACTTAGTGTTTGCCATGCTTTCAAAGAGCAATGTATCTTGAGGTGAATTTCTATATGCTCTGTTTTTTTTTTTGGTTTGTTACAGCTTTGCGATTTTGGCTTCGCACGTGCTATGTCCACAAATACTGTGGTTTTGCGATCCATAAAAGGTAAGGTCTGGTGTTTTACCACTTCTGAGGATTCCTTCTTATCCCACACTTCACTTGCACTTTTATTCATTATTCCCAGGCACACCACTATACATGGCTCCAGAACTTGTACGGGAGCAACCATACAATCACAGTGCTGATTTATGGTCCCTTGGAGTTATCCTGTATGTGCAGCGTCCCTTTTTTTGTGTATTTGTGTGTGCTTGCATGCTCTCATTTAGATGTTGATCTCATGCCATGTTTGAATTTGATTCTGGTGGTCATCTGAATGGTATCAGTGTTGTAATTTTTTCTTCAAAATCTCATGCTGCAAGGATTTTAATTTCAGGCATTTTTTCTGAGACATTTTCTGAATTCAGAGTGGTATGTCATGAAAAAATATATATTGATAAATGTTCCAAACTGAAATACGACTTAAAGATATAGGGTTTTGCTAAAAAAATTCAACCATTATGAGTATTTTCTATCACAGAACCTGTGTCTACTGAAGTGTTGCATCTTTTTTTTTTCTTGTCTTCTATTTTTGCTATACATCCTTAACTAAAACTAGTTTGTTGTGGTCCCAACAGGTATGAATTATTTGTTGGCCAGCCTCCATTTTATACGAATTCAGTTTATGCACTCATCCGTCATATTGTTAAGGTTAATAATGCTTCTCCTAGTTCATGCCTGAAACTATGGTGTATGATAGTGGAAGCTAATGTTATATACAAAATCTCAGGATCCAGTAAAATATCCTGATGACATGAGTCTGAATTTCAAAAGCTTTCTTAAGGGGTTGCTCAATAAGGTGCCTCAAAATAGATTGAGTTGGCCTATGCTTCTTGATCATCCATTTGTTAAAGAAACCTCAGAGGAGCTGGATGCCAGGGTAATGTGATCACACACTCACAATTATTTTCGTTCTCTTTTCACCTTGTTTTTCTTAATATTCAAATTAAGGACTACAACTTGCTACAAACTTATATTACCAGTAAAAAAGCTGCATAAACTCATCTTTCTCTACAGTTGTATATACATATATATTATATGTTTTTTGCTGATATTCTTGTCAGTAGAATACGGTATACTTTAGCACCTGATAAAAGAATCTACAGGTAATGTGCACTGCAACGTCTGCATCCAGAGAATGTGATGCAGCACGGAGGGGTGAAGAAAATAATATGCAAGCATCAACTGGTTTGATTGCCTCAAATCCTGGTGGTTTAGCCTTCACTAGTTCTTCAGTTTTGAAACCTTCAATGTGCTAAATAATCATAAATTATTGTTATAGGTAGAAGCAATTCTGCTGCTGCTTTTGAGAACTGTAATCCTCCGAAGTTTCACAGTGATGCTGATTTAAATTGTCCTAAAGCAGTCACAGGCAGCTCCTCACCACAGGAGGAGTTCCCTGGATTTGCAAGTCCTAATGATGTTAAACAATCAGGTAGACAGACTTGTGGCTATCATAATTTCTGTCCAGTTTTTCCATTGATGCTGTAGAAAAAAGAATGTTATTTTTAGAAGAAGGCTCTCTGTTGTTCTATCTAGTCTTGCAGTAATGTCTTGTATCATAAAATCGCTATCAAATGGATGGCTCTAAGCCTGAATTTCTGTCTCATTTAAGTGTCATAAAAACCTGGAAATTATGGTGTTTGGATCATTCATTTCTTGTTCTTATTGAACTTTTACTAATCTTCTTTAGTACATGCAATTGCAGTCAGCCTGCGTTTGTATTCCCCTGTTCATGAAAATGTTAAATTGTATTTTAGTTTTGAATTATGTTTATATGACAGCATGCATAGGAATGCACATTGCTTTGTTGGTGCTTATCTGTTGGTTGTACGAAGTTGTTTTCTTCTAAATGAGGGATACTCCTTGGTTGAAAACAAGAGCTAGCTGTCTTGCAGAATTTGCTAATGACTGTTCACGCACACATATATGTAAAAATGAAATGTAAATTGTATCATATTTATAGCTCTTTTTGTGTATAACTGTGATTCTATCTCTTTATTACTGATTGAAACCTGAAAGTTATTCCTGTAGTTTTTTCTAACTTGACAATGTTGATTCTGAGACATGTTATTTCTCTTCAGGCAATCAGATATTGGATAGATTGGAAAGCAATTCACTTACAGTTAAAGGTGCCAATATAATTGGTCAGGATAATGAAGCATTAACGATTATTCTACTACCATTGAGAAAATGGTCAAAAGAATCTCTGCATTCTTGGAGGTGAAATTCAATATCCTTTTACTTGCATGATCAACCTTACCTTTTGTGGGAAGCATTAGATACGACTAAAACATTTTTACTCTTGGTAGTTTGTGGTTTTGGTAAAACAAATTCTAATATTGTTGCTTGCTCATAGCATTGATGCATCATGCCCTACTTTGCTACTGGAAAAGACTGAGAAAAATATATGGGAGCAGTTGAAATTCACATGCATAGGGGAATACTTCATCTGGTTACATTGCATTAAAGCTTTGTAGATATTTTGATAAAATCTAAATTAATTTTGAAGTAGTTGAAATTCACATGCATGAGGGAATACTTCATCGTGTTACATTGCATTAGTTAAAGCTTCATAGAATTTTTTCGATAAAATTTAAAATAATATCGATTCATTCTATAATGATTTTTTTTTTGCTTAATTTCTCCTTGCATGGTACTCATCAAAGTCCCGTGACATGGTTTGGAAACTATGTTGTGTTGATGAATGTTAAGCAGCACGCAGAATCAGTACTAAACCTGGAAAGGAAGGAAAAATATGCTAGAAATCACCTTTTCTAATAATAAACCAGACACTAATAGCTTTCAGAAAAATGAAGTTTCCTTGGAGATGAAATAATGACCCTCTGTTGGAAGAACTGTTGGAGCATCCCTCACTTCATCTCTCTTTAACCAAAACTGCTTTCATATTCATAACCGAAATCCACCAAGAAGATATGAGATCTCTGAAATAATTCAGTACTTTTCACTCAAACTGTACCTAAGGATATCCATGCATGTGAAACCAATTCTTTGGAGATTCTACCATGTGAACACAAACACCTATGATCACCAAAGACAACAACTCTGTCAGAGCACACTACCTGAGTTGTTTATTACAAATGGGATAAAAGAATGGATAAGCTGATATAATGGGATGTCTAAACCCATCCATAAGGAATTTAGTTTCTAATCATTTTAGTATTACTTAATGCATGAATTAGATGATTGCAACAAGTAACCACTTGCTATTTGGTAGAGTGTTCCAAAGACATGGAAAGACAGAGCAAGACTTTGAAATGCAAATCAGACTTTGGCATGGGTTAAACTGCAGGTTTTTCTGATGATGCAATAAGCTGGTGTTATTTCACACCAAAGATATGCCTTACGAAGACATCATATATTGGGGACTATGCCTTATGAATACATCATAATGTGGGGACCAGGGCGGTGGTTCTTTTGGTGCTCTACTACAATTATTTTACCTCATCTAGTGCTCTAGATAGGAATCATTTTTTCAATAGCTGACACTTGTAATGTTGACTGAATTTAGGCAAGCAGCATATATAATATTTTATTTGTGAGAGAAATTTGCCTTTTCAACTCATGCAGGGATCAAGATGTTCTTACTACAAAGCAGTCACTGAGAATTATTTCAAACTTAACTGCAGCTGGTGCAACTGGTGGCCTAGTTAATGAAATACTTAGTGAACTTCTTAATTTCACTGCCAAAGTAGTCTGCTTGAAATCCTCTGAACTTAGTGACTTATTAGCAAAGGTATTAGGACTTCATTTATTCCAGCCTTTATAGTAGATTTAATTCTGTTATGTGCCATGCTTATATTCTTGTAATATCTAAAATTGAGTTATTGATAAATGTGTTCCACATGATAAAGTAATACAATTTTTGTACAAACAAAAAATTGTAACAATGTTTTATTTCACTTGTTTGTTTAATTAATGCAGTCCACTCTCTTCTTTCACTCAGATATTTTCTCTTATTTCCCAACTGACCTTTGAAGTTGTTGCAAATGCTATGTTTTTTTCTCGAAAATTTCTTTTTGTTGATTTCTGGAATAGTGTTCATTATTTAAAATCCAAGTGCTGTAGATCACTGTATGCTGTTGCCATTATAACTTTCCACTCTCTGATGATTGCTGGTTGGCAACTCTAAATTCTTAATTTTGCAGAGTTCCTCTATAATAAAACTACAATTAGACAATATTGGGAGTGCCATTTCAACTTCATATTTCAAGCACTGGGTTGCCTTAACTGAAATTTTTTCACAGGTAATTATGTTCTTTGTTGATTGTTATGGCAAGTTTAAGTGTTAATTTTCAAGTCCCTTATCGTAGTAAAATATATAGATTGTTGGTGGCCATGAAGAAACCTCGGGAAGTGTTCTGTTAGAGTCCTGTGCTTGCATTGCAACCATGTTATCTGCTGTAGATGATGGTCTTAAAGCAACTTCACTGACTTCTGAGGCAGCTCCTACTCCTGTAATGCATGAAGTGATGAAGCAGATTTTGGATCATGCGAAAACATGTGGATTAGTTGAAAATTTATCTCTTTGCTTAGCAACATCAGGCTCTAGTCTCGTTTCAGGTTCTTTGAACATGTTGCGTGCTGCCTGTGAAGCTTGCAGGGCTATGTGGTCATTGATAGATGCGGTGGAAACTCTTTTCAGGAAAGAGAATCTCTATTTATTTCCATTAAATTCTTTGCAAAGCCATTCTTTACCCTGTCTTGACATTCGGGACCAGGAACGAAGTTCATTGGTTGGAACAGATTCAGCAAGAATCATTGAAGCAGTGACAAGAGCATTCTTGAGATCAAAAGCTGTGCAGGTGGCAATTTTCTGTTGCCTCAAGCAACGTATAGAGCCAGCCCTCTCTGCTAGTATTCAGGTGTTTTTCTTACATCATTGTTATTCTTCTTTCTTTTTCAGTTTATTCTGTTCTTCAACATTATTCTCAAAAAGTCAACTCATTTTTAAAAGTTAGTGGTCTCAAATATAACTTCTTAACATCATGCTTGGATGATGATCACTCTACATATAGGTGCCATAAAGTGTGCTCATTTTAAAATGTTACAGATCTTGTCAAGATGTTGTCTACATAATGCTATGGTTCCTGGTGTTCTTTGCGGCTTGCCAAGTTCTCTTCCTGTAACAACTGTTGTCAGTGGTGGAGGAGATAAAACTATTCTTTCAGAAATATTCGCCATTTTATCTTGGTGTACATCTAATAAAGATCCTGAAACAAGTAACTTAAAGAGTAAATTAGCGAATTCTTCCACGGTGGTTTTAAATTCATGCCTTCTCCTTGCAATCATTGCTCAATGTTTGAAGTCAACGGGAAGAAATTCGGCCTTGTTTATGCTGACATCCTCTCCAAAGAATCAGTTGTCCCGGCTTTCTATTATTGGCCATCAGTTCTCTCCTGACGACAAAATGAAAATTTCATTGGAACCTCATTGTGCCTCGGCTATGCTGGCTCTCGCATCAATTCTATCTCTTGAAAGTGGAGCTTCTGTTGAATATTCGATCTCAGAAATTGCGGTGCCTTTGATTCCTCGAAGTGCCACACTTTGCGAACACCTCAAGATTTCACCTGTCGAAGGAAATGAATTAGGTCCACGCAACATGAATGTTCTCTCATATTGGCATGGCCTTAGGGATGGTTGTGTGGGCTTGTTGGAATCCAGACTGAAATGGGGAGGTCCATTAGCTGTAAAACAGTCATGTGCAAGTGGCATGCCTCTGCTTCTTATTGATTTGTTAAGCAACAACCGTTCAATTACCTCTCATCAAGGAATTGATAGCACAAAGGATCAAGTCGGGTTATCCCCCATTGGGGTTGTATGGGCAGTTTCTTCAATATGTCACTGCCTTTCTGGTGGCGCTCCGATTTTTCGTCAGATTTTACTCAGGAGTGAACATGTCAAGGATATATCTGAACTGATCTCAGATGTGCATCTCAAGCTTGTGAAAAGCTGGAGTGGGCCAGGTGGAGGCAAGGATGGTGTCAGAGATGCTGTAAATGCAGTTATAGATATCTTAGCTTTTCCTTTTGTTGCTATACAAAATACTCCTGGCTTGCCATCAGCTACCGCTTCTGTAAATAGCGGGTTCCTTCTCAATATGGGCTCTCCTGGGGGCAAAATATTCATCGAAGACAAGGACATGGCTAAAGCAATTGAGGAAGACATGGGAAAGTATCTAAAAATACTTATAGAGGTTAGATCTTCTGTTTGCCTTTTCCTTTGTAGTTCTTCTCGGTCAAAGGTTAAAATGGGCCTTAAGTAAGAGAAACTGTTAGTATTACTTGTCCTAAAATCGTCTCTAGTATTAATGATACTCATTCTACTACTTTTCAGGTGGGATTACCTGGCATTATACTTCGCTGCGTAGAATATATGGAGTTGAAAGATCTGGGAAGGCCAGTTGCATTTCTTGCCAAAATGATCGGCCACCGACCTTTTGCTATTCAATTAATAGGTAGAGGCTTGTTAGATCCAAACATGATGAAAAGATTGCTCGATAACATGAGTCCGAGAGAGGTCATGCTTGATGTTCTGATGATTGTTTCTGATCTAGCACGCATGGATGAGGTGAGGTTTTAATGTAATTCTTTTCGTATTCTTTTTATGAGTGTTAATCTTCATATATAGTCCTTTTAAAATATTTCCACAGAGGTTAAGTAGCTTTATTTAAGAATAGGAATCTTTTCTTACTAGGATCAGTGCTTTAACTAATACAAAATAGGATGCTAGCTTATTTTGTAGTTGTCTTTTTGTTATTTCATCAAACCTTTTAGGATTCTACAGATTTCTTATGGGCCTTAAAGGGGCGTTTGGTATGGAGACCTAGATTCCCTATACCAAACTATTCAATATCTTGTGTTTATTTAGGGACGGAATGTTAAATGTAAGGGAAACATTGCTAGGACATTACATTTCCTCGAAATTAGAGAATTTGGTTCCCTTCTAAAAGGGGGAATCTCAAATTCTATAACAGAGGGAATGCTATTTTTTTTTACTTAGTTTCCCCTATTTTATATCTTTTAGACTTATATACCCTTGTTTTTACTAATAATAACATAATTGTTATAGACTTATAATTTATTTGAACAATTAATATGTATTTTATTTGTTTTATTATATTACTGTAATTATTAATATAATATGTATGTTAAATAATTTGTTGGTATATTTTTTTTTTATTTTTTGGTAGTTATAATTTTATAAAGTCAAAATTTAATGTTATGGAACATTAAAAACAATAAGTTTTAAGGGTAAAATAATAAATTTGTATAAATTCTTCATGGATTCATTATACGAAGTAAACACAATATAAATACTTTTCATTTTCAACCAAATGCAAAAATCACATGCCACAAGGATATCTAGGAATCCTTATATAAATGCTCCCTAAACTTTATTTCAACTTAAGCTCTGTTCTATTTTTAGGATCTGTTGGAAAATTGTGGTTTTTAGATATGACTGGCTTTTTAAAAGCTATAAATTATAGCTCTTAAAAATAATTATAAAGTCATGTGAAATTAGGTGAGATATTAACTTATAAGTATTACCAAACATGGAAGCTAAAAAAAAGCCCAAAAATTGATGTTTTCCAAACGGGCACTTAGCCATTATTCTATTGCAATTTTGTTGTATATTGTTGTCCTCTTCCTATAGTAGTCTCTCTCGTTTTCCAAGTTCCAATTTTGGAGAAGCTATCTAAGAAGTTGCTTCTCTTCTAGTGAACATTTTCAAAGAAGATGGATATTGAGCTCTCTTTCCAGCGTTTAGCTCATTTGAACGTTTTCCGTTGTCCTCATTTTTTTTTTGTTATTTCCACTTTCTTATCAATCCTAAACCCTATAAGCGATTCTTGCCTAGTACTTAAGTTCTTGCTGGATAATCGACTTTGTTCTCAGGCAGATTGCAAGCTGCTGAAGTAACTTTATATTCCTTAAGTTTCTTTATTCCTATCTCATTTTTGGCCTGCATTTAGAGCACAGGTTAATTGTAGGGCGAACTCGTAAAAGTCCTCAACGTTTAAGGGTCTGTGTTAGGTCCCTAACCTATTTTTCATCTTGATGACGTCCACAACGTATTACTGAATTCTCAATCTGATCTTTCGTTCACTTTTAGTCAACAAAACTATTAAAAAGTAGTATGAAATTCACATAATTTTTCTTTTTTAATGAAAAACCAGTGAATTATCTAAGATCTTCATTTTCAATAATAACAAACTCAAAATAGACTAAGCTATATAAAGAATCACAAAACCTCTACTTTTCTTTCTATAATTTGTTTTACCGCGTGATATGAGAATCTATTTGAGATTACCCTGAAGGTTGGGTACTTCTTTAGGCTTGCCCTTAATTTTATCTTAAATTCTTCCTTTATTTACTCGTTACTTTCTTTTGGTGCACCTTTCTTCTTCACAGTTAAATTTTGTCTTACAAGAAAGAAATTAGCCCCGTATGCTCCTTTCGTAATGCCCCTAGGCATTTGTAAAGGTTAATTATATTGAGTAAAATTGATTAAACCTCTTGGTTTACGCCATTAAGCCTGTAGATTAGAATCACAACTAAATAATAGAATAGGTAAGGTTAGACCAAGGGTGTATTTAAATTATCCGAGAACAATTAAGGTAATAATGGCTGCAGGTTCCCGGAGGAACAAAAAAGAAAAAGATAACCGAGAAATTGAGTCTAAAACTGAGATGTCCTTTCGTCCTTGTTGGTAACCTGCAAGAACATTCGTGTTTCTGGCAAGGTCAACAGAAAGCCTATATATTTTGTTCTGGCACGTTCAGGTCAGGTCACGGGTTCTGGGTAATATCTAACGTCAAAAACAGAAATTCCCTGCTCAAATCATGTCTTATTAGCTTGGATTTTGTGGGCTTGCAGGGTTTCTATGAACACATTAATGGGGCTTCTATATTGGAATTCTTGAAGAAGTTTCTCACACATGAAGATCCCAATATGCGTGCAAAAACCTGCAGTGCTCTAGGCAATATGTGTCGGCACAGCTCCTACTTCTACGGTTCGTTGGTAAGTACAGATCATAGATCTATTTGGAATCGTGTGAGAAATTATTGGGGATTCACTCACGACGAACCATTGCGTTACGAATAATTTGCTCTTTCTCACTGTTTAATTTGATTTTCTAGGCGAGATCTCGCATCATAAGTCTTCTCATTGATCGATGTTCTGATCCAGACAAACGCACTAGGAAATTTGCATGCTTTGCTGTAAGAACTGTTACTAATGCTCTGTTATCCTTTAAATTTGTTGCCATGAAAGCTCATTTTTACTTTGAGATTTTGCTGGGCACTATTGATTAGTGTACTTTCACGAAAAAGTAAAACTCATGTAAATAAAGAAGAAGCATTATAATAGTAATTATAAATGTGGCGTTATACTCTCTCCAGATTGGAAATGCTGCCTACCATAATGACATGCTGTATGACGAGCTAAGAAGATCTATACCTCAACTAGCAAATTTGCTGCTCTCAGCAGAGGAAGACAAGACTAAAGCAAATGCTGCTGGTGCTTTAAGCAATCTTGTTCGCAACTCGAGCAACCTTTGTGATGACATTGTGTCTAAAGGAGCCATGCAGGTTTGGAGATATGCGGAACTGAGTTTTACAGCAATATAGATTTCATAATTTACAGCATTTGCATGTTTTCAAACAGCATTATATATCGTATGGTTTATCAAACATGCATTCCTTTTTATTTTATTTTTTATTTTTATATATAGGAAGCTTGCTTAAATACCATACAAGGATAAGTTTTTTTACTGTGAGCCTCGAATGTTCATTTGCTTTAAATAAATCCATTTTATGCTCACTTATTCCACTGTTTGGTTACAATTACAGGATACATACAGTTGTACTGCATACTTTTTTTGAGGGAAAGTAATCATTTGAAATTCTTACTGTAAACATTGCGAAGGACCTCGTAGACCTCACTTGTATTTGGATTTGTTATTTCATGTAGTATTACAAAGACATTTTCTAGTTTTTTTTTTAATATATATAAATATATAGATATCACCGTTGATTACAGTGCTAAAATGACTTACATGGGTGGTTTTATTTCTTCAGGCTTTACTAAAGTTGGTAGCTGACTGTTCAGCAGTAGCCCTAAACCCCATGAGGAAAGATGCTGTGAATGAATCACCATTAAAGATAGCTCTCTTTTCATTGGCAAAGATGTGTGCACATCTGCCGTGCAGACAATTCCTCCGTTCATCTGAGTTGTTTCCGGTGATTGGAAGACTTCGGCAGTCCCCAGAAGCAACAATTGCCAATTATGCCACTGTTATCATCAGGAGAGTGGCTGATAGTTGAAGCCCGAAACAGAGGTCAGGGATTTTCAAAGCCATATTCTCATTAGCTTGATTTCCACCAAATCAGTGCATGAAAGTGAAACAGAAGCTGAAAGTAGTATAAAGCTGCTCTGCGATGAATATTGTAAAACACGATGCTTGTAATATTCTTAAATGCATTAATTAATAATTTTATTATGATAAGATGTGTATTGTCAGAGAAAGAGACGACGTGGCTATTTGTGGTGCCCTTGATGATGGTATTGTAGTTAGGGATGGCAACTAAATCGACGGATACCAAGGCGAACCCAACCAAACAGGTAAGAAAATTTTGGATACGATTGGATCATGGTTAAAATATTAGGTTTTAAGTTGTGTATGAATATTGATTTATCTGATCTAAACCCCATCTGAACTTTAACTCATTTAAAAAAACAAATAATTAACTTTAATTTACACACACACAGATATATATATATATATATATATATATATATATATATATATGTAAATATCAGGTTTATTGTTATAAATTATAACATTTACATTTGGATTCGGGTTATAAATATTTGAAATTAGTCAAGTTTGAGAATTAAAATACAAGGATTTGAGTTATAGATATTTGAAATTTGATTGGGTAAAGTTGGAGTATTAAAAATCAATACCTTAACAAGATTGATTTTCGCCTCTGTAAGAAAAGAGTAAAGCCGAAAGGAAAATCTTTCATTAGTCGGATCTTGCTGCATATGAAGATTGTAGGAGGTAAGGTAATTATTGCGCTAATAACTCAAGAACTAATGGTATGATTTCTTGGAGAAAGTGATTGAGATATTGAAGAAATTTCAAAGTGTTCAAGAAATAATTTATTAATACTTATTTTATAAATTTATAAGAGAAATTATAAAACATATATAATTAATGCTTACTCTAATGATAAATTTTTAAT
>Ga0325405_1005353_pt1 | contig 13055 bp, 11 predicted proteins | sample PopdelMetagenome_21_FD_205663 | JGI IMG/M metagenome (GOLD analysis project Ga0325405, IMG submission 205663) | Populus deltoides microbial communities from Bellville, Georgia, United States - Xylem-Control-R2 | ecosystem: Host-associated > Plants > Phyllosphere > Stem > Wood/Secondary xylem... | reverse complement strand
ATATATATATATATATATATATTCAATAAACATAATTCAAATTCAAGATAAATTAATTATAAATTATGCAATACAAATACAATACCAAACAAATATAATTTCTAAATTTAAAATATTTCTAAATAGTCAAGAATATTAAATAGATCTTTAACTTAAAGTAATTCAACTTAAACAAAATATTAAAATATTATGAAAGTAAAATGTTTTAACACAAATATTTTAAATATAAAGTTAAGTCAATGTTATCAAGGCTAATGGAATCTAAAGCATCCCTTGTTTTGCTCAAATTCCTACAAAGTATAAACATGAAAAAAAACAGCATGAATATAAACCATATATATTAATGATAAATCTAATTTAAAAAATTTAATATCATTGTTAATGAAAATAGTAATAATAATTTTCAATATTATTATTAATATCATTGTTATTAAAAATAGTAATGAAAAAGAGCTTTTTATAATTGGGTGATTTAATTAATTAAATTGAACAAGGTTCAATTTGATTCAATGGCTTTTCAAGAGCGGAATGGAACATGTGGAATGAAACCGGAACGTTCCGGGCGGAATTTAGCCGAAAAATTCGGAACGGACCGAGATTTAAAATGAGATAAAATTTGTTCCATTTTGTTTCGTTTTTTGAATTGGTACGGAATGTTTCGACCATTCCGGGCGAAACAGAACGGAATTGACAACCTTGCAGAGACTGCTCCCCCTGCAAACTTCATCAAGTATCCTGATTTGGACTTTCTAGAATCTACATCACCGGCCATATTTGTATTTGTGTATCCATCCAACACGGGTTTATTATTGTCAAAACATAAGTTGAAACTAAAAGTACCTTTAAGATACCTGAGTATCCGTTTCACTACTAACTAATGTTCTTTACTAGGATTGGAGAGGAACCGACTAACCACACCAACTGCTAGGGGTGATCATTTTCTGTTCAGTTCGGTTTTTATCAAAAAAAAGTAACCAAACCGATATTTAAAAAAAATTGAAACCGGTTCAAACCGACCGGTTTCAGTTCGGTTCGGTTTTTTGGATAAAAACTAGTTCAAACCGGTTTGGCTCGGTTTTTTCGATTTGGATCGGTTTTGGCTCGATGCATGAGCTATATCTAGCCATGTGCAAACCATGTCATACATCAAGCTACCAACCGCGGATGCATAAGGAACCTTTTCATCTCATCTCTTTCTTCATCACTTGAAGGACACTGCTTAGAACTTAGTTTAAAGTGGCTTGTAAGTAGAGAACAAATAGGTTTGAAGTTGCACATGTTGAATCTCTCAAGTACCTTTTGAACATACATCTCCTGAGATAGCCAAAGTTTCTCCTTCTTCCTGTCACGTGTAATCTTCATGTCAAGAATCTGTTTTGCCGGTCCTAAGTCTTTCATTGCAAAATACTTGCTTAATTGTTCCTTCAAAATATGAATCTTTTTAGCATCATGGCCAACAATCAACATATCATCCACATACAACAAAAGAATAATAAAGTTTCCGTTTGGAAACCTTTTCATAAATACACAATGATCAGAAGTGGTCCCAGCATAACCATGATCCACCATAAAAGAATCAAACTTGTTGTACCACTGTCTTGGAGCTTGCTTGAACCCATATAAACTCTTTTTCAACTTGCAAACTAATTGTTTGCTTTTTGCTTCAAACCCTTCAGGTTGCTCCATGTAGATCTCCTTATCTAAATCACCATGGAGGAAGGCAATTTTCACATCAATTTGTTCAACTTCAAGATTCAAACTAGCAACTAAACCAAGCACAAATCGGATTGAAGACATCTTGACCATTGGTGAAAAAATTTCTTTAAAATCAATACCTTTCTTCTGACCGAAACCTTTCATTACCAATTTTGCCTTGTACCTTGGCCGCGAGCAATGTTCATCAATTTTCAACCTGAACACCCATTTGTTCTTGAGTGCTCTTTTACCTTTAGGAAGCTTCACTAACTCAAAAGTATGGTTTTCATGCAAAGATTTCATCTCTTTTTACATTGTCTTCAACCACTCACTTTTCTTCTCATGTGACATAGCCTCATTAAAGCATTCTGGCTCTCCCCTATCAATAACCAACACATACTCATGAGGAGAATATCTAGTGGAAGGTTGGCGAGGTCTAGTTGACCTCCTTAATTGTGGCTCATCTAGAGCTTTTTGCATAACCTATTTAAGAATAACATCAATACCATCATTAGTTGACTCGGGATCACCAACTAAGGGCTTAATAAGAAAACCACCATTATCATCATTTTACAAATCTCCCCCATAATTATCAGGCATCAAAGGTAACTATGGAGTAGGTCTTGGATTTGAATTAGATAAAATAAAAATAGTAGACTCGGTTTTCTCCTTTTATTCAAAGTCTTCAATGGTTTGATCTTCAAAGAAGATAACATCTCTATTTCTAATAATTTTCTTCTCCTTTGGATCCCACAACCTATAGCCAAACCCATCATCTTTAGAGCCTAAGAAAATACATTGCTTTGTCTTGTTGTCAAGCTTAGACCTTTCATCATTGGGAATATGTACAAATGTTTTGCATCCAAACACTCTCAAAGTATGTATAAAAAAACATCTTTTCATTTCCATACTCTATCCAGAACATCAAATTTAAGAGGAACTGATGGAGAAAGGTTGATCATGGCAACTACAGTCTTCATTGCCTCACCCCAAAAGGACTTAGGTAGCTTTGCATAAGAGAGCATACATCTAATTCTTTCAACAATGGTTCTATTCATTCTCTTAGCCACTACATTCTGTTGTGGAGTCTTAGGAACTGTCTTCTCCCACTTGATACCATGTTCCCTGCAGTACTTCTCAAAAGGACCCCTGTATTCACCACCATTATCAACTCAAATACATTTCAGCTTTCTACCAGTTTCTCTTTCAACTCTGGCATGGAAATCCTTAAAGACATCAAGCACCTGATCTTTGGATTTCAAACAAATGGCCTAAATTTTCTTGGAATGATCATCTATAAAACTAACAAAGTACAATGTACCTCCAAGAGACTTATCAATCATAGAGCAAATATCAGTATGAACTAAATCAAGAACATGTGATCTTCTATGTGAAGGTGATCTTTGAAATACAACTCTATGTTGTTTACCAACTAAACAATGAGTACATGTGCTCAAGTCCATACCTTTTAAAGGAAGGTAGTTCTTCTTGGCAAGGATGCCAAGGCCTTTCTCACTCAAATGTTCAAGCCGCTTATGCCATAAATCAGTAGAGTAATCTTCAATTGCATTCACCTCCTCTTTAATCATATTGGTTTGTGACATGTAGAGACTCATCTTCTTCCCTTTAGCAACAAGTAAAGAATTTCTGGAGAGCTTTCATTTACCATCTCCAAAGTAATTGTGATAGCCTTCTTCATCAAGAGTACCTGTAGAGATCAAGTGTAGGCACATATCAGGCACATGCCTAACAACTTTGAGTGGCAATTATTATTGGTTTCCAACCAAATGTATCAAATGCCCACAACACTAGCCATCTCTTGATTTCCCATGCTAACTTGACCAAAGTCACCAACAGTGCAGGATGTGGAAAAATCACGTTGGGGTGTAACATGGTAAAAAGCTGTTAAATTTGCCACCTAGGTGGTATCCTAACATACAATATTAACACAACCGTCGTCACAAACAATGGCAACATCACCATCAAATACAACTGCAGCTGTACCATTATCTTCATTCTTATCTTCGTCTTTATCCTTTTTATCTCTTTTATTCTTTCTACAATCTTTTTTAATATGCCCTGGCTTGTCATAATAAGAACACTTAATTCCCTTCCTTGACTGAGATCTTCCTCTTGGCTTTCATTTTCCTTTTCTATTGTTGGATTCTCTATCTTGCTTACCATGAGAGAACCTACTTTGACTTCCCCCTCGATTTTAACAAGTGCATGAGACTCGAAAGTGTTTGTCCCTTTCCTCCTCTTCTCTTCATTGAGGATACTATCTTTCACTTTCTTCAAAGTGATCTTTCCATTCAGAGTAGAATTGCTAATTGACACCACCAAAGTCTCCCAACTATCCGGCAATGAACTCAATAAGATTAGTGCTTGCATCTCATTGACTAACTCAAGATTCATCAATGACAGCTGATTCAGGAACCCTTGGAATTCATTTATATGCACTAAAGCATCTTTACAATCTTTGTACTTCAAATTTACAAGGTCTCTAATTATAAAAACCTTGTTTTATGCACTCTCCTTAGCAAAGGTTTCTTCCAACATCTTCCAAGCTGTATAGCAGTCATGTTCTTAAGAAATATGATTATTGGACTTAGAAAATACCAATTTTCTAACATTAGCGGTCACCTTTCTGTTAAGCCCATTCCATTTTGCCTCATCCATTTCATCAGGTTTTATTCCTTTACACTCAAGCGTCAAAGCCAAATCATTGAAATATAAGTGATCCTCCATCATTGTTATCCATAGAAAATAATTAGAGGAAGTGAGTTTTATCATGCCCGAATCTTCCTTTTCCATTTTAACTGTACAAGAAATTCAATCTACACAACCAGCACTCTGATACCACTTTGTTGGGAAAAATATTCAAATAACCGAACAATCTAGCCGAATCACAATTCACAAGCCCCAGTCATTTCCCTCTTTGTGCAATCAAAATTAGGATCAAACAATCAACAAAATAATGCAAACAATCACACAAATCAATACCAAGATCTTTACGTGGAAAACTCGATGCGGGAAAAATCACGGGACCATAATCCACCTAAAAACTTCCACTATCAAGAAATAATGGGTTTACAAGTGTTCTTCCTCAAATTTAATTAAGGGTTACAATATACATATCATTAAGAACAATCTATTCTTGAAATATAACAAAATTAAAGATAGAAGTGTTTGAATCTCATAACACTAACAACTCTATTTTCTATCAAAACGACCATCTTATACACAACCAATCTTCCATCTAACTGTCCAGAATAAAAAGTTAACGTCTAAAAGCTGCTGTAACCATCTCAGCCCGATCCGACAAAGAAAGAGCTGGAATTCGAAGAAAGAAGACAGACTGCTCTGCTGCCTCTTCTTCCTCTCTGTCTCCCGTTTTTCTCCTCTCTTTTGCTTTAATTCCCCTACTGTCGCTACAGTGACAATTTGTGTTTTTTTAAAGAGGCAAGCTGCTGCCTCTTTCTAATTAAAATGTGGTGGTCCCACCATCACATGGTGCGGGACCACACACAACAAAAAAGATAGTTACTCAACAGAATTTCTTACAGGGTGTAAACGTCAGATCATTTTGTAGGAAACTTGTACTTCTTTTGTTTTTCACTTTTTGAATGTGCATCAATTTCCTCTGGTTTGTTTGATTAACATTTGTACCTTGACCTTAGGCAAATATGCAAGGCAATGCCTTTCATGGAGTTTTTGTTCATTCATTGAGATGAGTCATAAGATTGGCAACTTTCATGGGACAATCACACTGGTTGTTGGTGCACGCTTCTACTTCTTCTATTTAAGTAAAAGTAATTCATGAAGGATTTGCCTAACCTTTGCACTAAAAAAACATATTAAGAGTCAGGAATCCCGATTATCTATTCATGAGTGAGCAATGGTGTACAGGACAAGTAATTCTGGGAAATAATGATTGCTTTTTTAAAGTTGGCATGCCTTCTTATGGTGTGGCTTTAAGGGTTTTGAAAAAGAAAACCCGGTTATAAACCAGATGCCTCATCCTTGCAGCTTAGTTTAGACATCTAATTAATGAGCCGAGCCTGCTTTTGTTGATCACTCTTTCCTGTAATATTTTTAGAAGCCTAACACCGAAGACTAATAGTGACTCTAGTTGCAAAAGAAAAGGACCCAAATCCATGTGTTACTAAATCCTGCGCAATGATGAAACTCTTGCTCGGTTCACGAAAGCCAGCTACTGAAGGAGAATCGATAGCATAAACGCGAGATGATCCTCGTTGTCTTTGGCAGCTTTGCAGTTCACTTAGAAAAAGAAAACATGCCAACCAAAAGTATTTTTTCTAAATTCACTTACAGAGTGGCAATTGAAGTGGTGTGGCTTTAATAGCAAATAGCATTAAAGTAAAATCAAGGCTTGATGTGTTCGATGGAAGTACCAACTGGATCCATGTTTTTTTTTTTTTGTCTTTTTTTTAACATGAAAGACTTGTTAGCTTTATTGACACCTATGAGACACTTGATCACAAATTGAACATGCTTTCATTTGTGCATTGATCAACTGTAAAGTATGAGTTTGTGGAGGGAGGAGGGAGGAGGGAGGAGGTTCTTCAAGAGTGGCAACTGAGGAAGTGCTGCTTAGGATAGCAGCAAGTAATAGAGAAGGCCTGCGTACTAAATCAATGCTTGATGAAAGTACAAGATTAATATGAAAATGGGTTTTCTGTCGTTTTTATAGCATAAAATGATACGTGAGATGACATGTTAAACACGGGATACATCATCATAAATTGAATGTATGGAGCATTGTGAATTTCTAATAAGTTGAAGCCCAGGATAACAACAAGGATGCTAGATCTTATATTGGATACACAGCTCAATAGTGTTAGCTAGCTAGTGTGTGTTTTGCATTGACATGATCAATAAAATAGATCTATTCTCCTAAAAAAAAAATGGGAGATACCTAATTAAAATCATTCATATGCAATCCACTTCTAGTTCTAGAATATCACTTATTATCAATAAAGATAATGATAGTTAATTTGTTTAATAATAGTTGGTTAATCCAATAAATATTCTAGGTCTCGAACTCCTTCTAATGAACCAATCTCTCTCTCTCTCATCTCATTTCCTAGGTAGTTGCAAAATAGTTCGGCCGAGGAAACTTTCTTCTTCCAACCTTTTTTGCATTTTTTGCCAACATCTAGAAACCCCACTGTTAATGTTAACACAACAATTTGTTTAGCCGCTAGATGATGAGTATTCACTCCATTGTTGGAGGCGTGTCGCATGAAAAAGAGAGACACTGTACATGCCCAACATCTTCCAATGTCGTCTTATTAATGGAAGAAAGAACGAAGAAATAAAAAACAAAATCCACTTGCTTCATATCATCAACAGATCGTGTTAATTATAAATTGAATGAAAAAACAATCAGAACGATTAGTGTCTTTGTATACATGAACCCCATCTCCAAGATATTGACTTTGCACACAAGTTGCGCCTCCGTTTCGAGCTGATGGACCAAACTCTGATCTCCTGTCTTGCTTGAACACATTCTCGTAGCTTGACATCAATTTTTTCAGCTTTCCTTCCTCGAGATGGGGGAGTCATGAACGTGTGAACATTCATAGGCCTGGACAATAATGAGTCACAATTAAAAAAAAAAAAAACCTAAAGCATCAAACAAATCTTACATCCTACTCTCGATATGACCATGAATCAAGCATAAAAATTCGTACCCAGTTCTTCAAATCTTCAACTATATGGAGTCCTGTGATGAATCACGAGAGCTTCCAATCCGGCCACTTTTTCTAGCGCTTCCAAACCTGCTACTTACTTGGCGTGCATATGCCACAACAGCCCTGGCCCATCTCTTGATATCAATCTTGAACTTGTTTGAATCCAGGTCTTTTAGTGATTTTCCTGGTTCTATCGATATCTCCTTGAATGAAAAGCATGGATCAGACCGCTTGCGTTTTTCCGAGACCTGATTGTCCTTAACAGCTTTGCTGGTTAGTGAAAGAGTTTTCTTAATAGACATGCTTAAAGTTGTTGATTTTGCTGGCTTTTGTGTGCAGCAGCAATGCTGCAAATAGTTAGCTGCTAGAATATAAACAAAGACCATGGACATTTTTATATGTGGCTAGCCAGAGAATTAAACCAAGGCAAGTAACATATTATTCTAATAAATGCATATCATTGACTTGACTTTTCAACATTATTCTCTACTTGGTTTTTTTCTACATTCCACAATTTCAATCTATGGATTGTGGCGTGCCCCGAGAGGTTTCTTGGAAAGGAGAGGTATATCGACTTGTAGTTAATTAAGCAACGCTATCAAAATCATTTTTGAGTGAAAGTTTGCCTGGTCAAGTAGTTGAGTTTCACAAACCTTCAAGTTATTGCTTGTTCCACCGCACCAGAAATTGTCCAATTTGTTGCCCAATATATATTTTGAAAAGCTTAGAGAATTTTCTTTATTGTTCATATCAGTCAGGAAAACCATTTTTTTGGTGTTGTCAAAAACTCCCATTATTACTTAGCCGGATGTAGTGACAATAGTAGTTTGTTTGGCGTTTCTTAGTATTAATGGATTTTCTATTATGAATCATTCATTTCTTATTGTACTTCTTATTCTAATCTTCTCACGGAGCTTTGAGCAGCTTGCCATTATTTGCCATTGAAGAACAAGCCACACGTTCTCTGAAAGCCAATGATCGTTTTTGCTTGGGAAATTAAGCCACATTTACTGGGTTCTCAAGCCTTTATTCATGCACCGTACAAGTCGTGATCAAATCAATCAGCCTGAGCAGCTGTCCACGTCCCATAACACCCTCCTCCTAATGTGGACTATGCTCTGCCTGCAGCTCAGCACTCAAGTATTCAGGGTTTTAGGCCGGCACCTTAATAATAGGCTATAAGAGGCAAACAGCAAAGGACCGCTCCGCTTCTGGCACCACCACATTATTCATGCGACTTCAACTCAAGAGAGAGGAGAAGTTCACCCTCTCCGCGAAACGGATCCAGTCTCTCGTGCCTGGCAAAAACGAACACGAAGATTTACCAACAAGCACAGCACAGCCCGGCCCTCAGCCCGAAGGCGTGGTCTGGACAAGCAGAGATTAATTTCGAGAGATCAGTTTTCATGTTTTCAAAAACATTCACGTGGAAAGCGGTACTGTGATTGTTAACATGGAGAGGGGCTCAATTGATAGTGATGAGTAATTAGAACGCGAGTCCCTTAATCATTTCTACGCACTAGTAATGTAGTTGTCGATGTAACTGACTACATATATCAGTGGAGAAATCTTAGCCTCAACCATCCAAAACTGCAAACGAAATTATCATGGAAAAATCACAAATCTCTATAGTTCAACATCTAAAACTTAAATAAACATCCCAGAGCACCCAAGAAAAAGGTCATCAAAAATAAAGATTTTGGTGTCAACTGTCCAGCACAACATCGCTTATTTATTGGACTCTCAAATCATTTCCTCAAAGCTTGTCTATTCCTCTTCTTGACACCAGACTTGGATACCTTCAGACTCCTGTGCACCACACTCAACCTTGCAAGGGCTGCTCTCTTCAGATCAGGCCTGTAGTTGTTATCTGCAACCTGCAATTAGCAAAACACAGATAAATTTATTAACAAGCTCAATGCCACTGAAAAACATGCAAGAAAGATGACTATAGACACTGCAAAAGACAGGTTGGCATGGCAATCGATAAGGGTGAACACAGAATGATTAAATTGGAGAGAAGTGGTAAAATCTTGCACTCCAATGTATTGTGCGGGCAAGTAAATGTTCGTACTTGAACTTACCATCAGTAAAAATATATACTACATGTCAAAAAATCATTATTTAGACAAAGGTCAGGAGCCAAGCGTAACAGGTACATTTTTTTTCAAATAAAGGGCTCTTGCATGTTATCAGCTCATCACTGCATATAAATCTCGGACTTGGACCAAGATAGTTAAATAAAACAATGATTAAATACACTTTTTTGAACATCTAAAACATATCATGTTTGACAACCTGAAAACCAAGCAGCATCTAAAATGGAATTTCAACAGGTATTTAAAATCAGATTTAAATATTGAAGTGAAACCCACTTTAATCATAAAATCCTGCTGAAAGAATCGAGTGTGTTAATAAAAGAAAAGGCAACTTGAAAATGCATATCAATTCTCTGAATTATGCAAGTGGTTAAAACAATGAGATGATGCTGCTTCATTTAGTACAATGTGACATGTATCTAGGCACCACTGGCCATATATATCAGTTAATAGTGACAAGGAAAAAACATTCAAAGCATTACAAAATAATGAAAGACCTCTAATTACCTGGTTTTCCACAGCCTTGGCCATGCGGCTGAACTCCTTCTTCATGACAGACTTGTGAAGCAAAGCTGCAGGTTTGTTCTGCTTCTTGGTCTTGGTTGTAGCAAGAACCACAGCTTGATCCTTGTCCGCAGGCTGAATAGTGACAGTTTTCTTGTTTGCCAACCCTGTTTTAACACGAAAAAATAATAGCAAATTCTTAGTTATATGATTTCAAAATTATTAAAAAACCAAATATAACGAAGTCAGGAACCATCAACCAAACAAATATCAATTATTTATTCACTTCCGTTTTGCTAAGGAGATACAGAACAAATCTGTTCAGTACCACCATGCTTAATTTTCCCTTCCGAATCTTAATTTTCTAAAAAAAAATTCCAAAACAAAACATAGAAACAACGCAGCTCTATAAATTACCTAAATCAAGCAGTAATGTTAGATCACACAAAATCTCAAACACACAGTTCCTTTCCACAACACTGTAAGAAAGAAAGAGAGTACCAGAATGCTTGTAAGAGTTAAGGTTGTAGAGATTGTTGTTTTCTTTGCTAAACTGAAGGCTAGCAGTTCCTCTTCCAAACTGCTTCACCAAAAATGAGTTATTCTTCTTAACTATCTCCCATATCAGTTGTCCTGGTACTGTCGCCATTTCAAATCCTCTCTTCTTCTTCTTCTTCTTCTTTCCCTGCACATGCAACACACGAGATCCAAAATCTCTATACTCGGTCTTTGAAACAAAAATAAATAGATATTGAGAGAGAGAGAGAGAGAGAGAGAGAGAGAGAGAGAGAGAGACCTGTTATATTTACGGTTTTGGATGGGAGCTGCCGAAGTGGGGGAGGACTGGCGTGGTGGACAGAGGAGACGGGGGAGTTCATGATATATTTATAGTGAAACCCTAGGTTCTGCTTCTTTAGGGTTTTGGATTTACTAAAATGCCTTCTTTTATTTTGGGCCTCTGTAATACTTTTCTGGGTCTTTTCATTCTGGACATGCCCTTTTTATTAGTGTAGGTCCAAGGAAATTTAACCATCTCTTTTCTATTTATTTTTTTTCTATTGTTTTTTTTTTCAAGACTAAAAAATATCTTACTCGTATTTATTGAAATTTTAATAATATCCCTCTTTCTTGTAAACTGAAAAAAAAAATATTTAATTTTAAGGATTTATTTGACCACATAATATTATAATATAATATCCTTTGTAAGATATGAAATGTTTCTTTATATCAAAATTTTAGTTTTATTTCATGTATTGATTTTTTAAATCATCCACATTAGCAATTAAAAATTTGTAAGCAGTTTCTCATTTACCACACCCACTTTCAAATTTAATATGTTTGTGTGAAAAATAATGGTTTTAAAATACATATATTAAATCGAGTTTTGAATTAGATTTCACGATAACGATACTTTATTCATTACTCATTAAGTAAAGCAGTTGATACAATCCAAATAAGGTCAGATTTGGATTTTGGCGTAAAATTTTATATCGTCTAATTTTACGTAATTGAGCATAACTTCAAATTAAACCGTTAGATCAAGCTGAAACTTTACCAAATAATTTTCAAGGTATTTTTTTATGTCAGGATAAAATTTCAAGTGAATCAGAGTTCAAAAAGACTTGCGATATAGATCCAAATATATTGTACGAATTTTGTTATTTATTTTCTTTTAACTTGTGGTCTTCCTATTTGGCAATGATCATTTTTCTATGAGGATGTAGGAGCTTGTTTTTGGAATTTTCTTGTTCTACAAAGATTTTTAATGGATTGCAACATAATTTCTAAATGTAATAAAGATTCATTAATGTTTCAGAATCCTTTTCTTATAAGAATTTCTTATTTATCCTAGTTACACAAGAAAAAGAGGGTTGGTGGTATTTAATAACAAATTAGTTATTTTTATTATTTTCTTTCATGTTTGGGCTTAGTTAACATACTCTGGGTTTATTGTAAGTGGATAAATATTAGCCCACAAGTTTTGGGTTTATTATGGTTATTTGCTGAACTATTATATAAGGTTTTATAAACTGAAATTTTTAGCAGACATTGATGAATAACACTTTTGAATTTTTTAGTTTTAATATGGGAGAGAAATTCTTGCACTCTTTGGTTTTTGAATAAACTGAATCTGACTTATCAAATATTAACTGGTTTCATGGCGTCATTCGACTTCATTCTAATAGTGTTGGTGCCTTAGGACAGGTTTCCATTGTGTTACACTTCATCATACTTCTTTCGACTTTCCGGGATCAAATCTTAATTTTGATTATGGGTTGCATGACCATGTGATCACAAGGTTCACATCAGTTGGTATCAAAGTTAGGCTCCAAGAATAGATCATATCTTTCTGAATTTTCGTTTTCCTAGTTTTTCGTTAAGTTTACGATGTTTGTGTCAATCTTTTTCTTCTATGTGTCTGCAGTATACAACAAAAACAAAACAAAACAAAAATCAATATTTCATTGTGTTATTGTCTCTAACATATTAATAGCATAAAAAGTAAAAAAGAAGAAGAAGAAGAAAGACACGTTATTCAAAGCTTGAAGCAATTCTGTCGCAAAAACACAACTCATAAAGAATCCTAAGCAAACCACCTCAAAATTAATTTAAATTTCATATATTTACTATCATGGTGAAATCACACTATATATTAAATTTGGGCTTATTTCAATATAGTTTTCTTGAGATTTTAATTTGGGGTTTAATTCTGCCACAAATTGATCATACACGGGGTTTGATACCTAGACATAAGATAATGACCTATAAATTGAGATCTGTAGTGTGTATGGTATCAGGATGCTACATATTTAATTTGAGTTCATTCTGATATTGTTAGGTCTTAGTCTTGATTTTTGTGCTTTAAAATTATATAACATGTCAGATTTGTGTCAATTTTCAAAACGTGTTTGTCTTTTGTTTATTTTGACCATATCAATTTTTTTTTTGTTATATTGGGTTTATTTAGGAGTCAAATAAATGTCTTCATTAATTTTCATTTTTGTTTTTTGTTTCATCTTCGTTTTGTCCAAAATTTATA
>Ga0325405_1005350_pt1 | contig 13058 bp, 8 predicted proteins | sample PopdelMetagenome_21_FD_205663 | JGI IMG/M metagenome (GOLD analysis project Ga0325405, IMG submission 205663) | Populus deltoides microbial communities from Bellville, Georgia, United States - Xylem-Control-R2 | ecosystem: Host-associated > Plants > Phyllosphere > Stem > Wood/Secondary xylem... | reverse complement strand
TTTCAGAGAACACTATATATATATATATATATATATATATATATATACACGGGCACTTTTGTGAAATGGTGTTACTGTAAATTTTCTCGTTTTTTTATGTAACCCATTTAATATAATTATAAATAAAAATCTAACCCATATGCACCAATGTTGTTTTGCAGCTGTGTGGAAATTAAGTGGCTTTTTCACGAAGTAAAATGCTATGCACCAATGTTGTTTGTTCATATATGCTAGAAGTTAGATTATTTAACCTTGGAGATTTTAAAGATGGCATAATATATAGCCCCCCGAGCATCTCTAACGAGATACATAGCTATATATGAACAAACAAAAAAATTAACTATTAAAATGGCTTTTTTTCTATTAATTTTGGGTCTTCAATGGAATAAATATATGGAATACTAAAATTTTCTTTGTCAAAATAAAAATGTATTCCTGCGTTTTTGAGGAAAGCTATAAAATAATAGAAATTTTTAACTGTTTTTTAATTCCTCTTCAAATTCTTCCTTTCTCTTTACTCATTTTATGTAAAACATAAAATAGCTCGTTAAAACACCATTTAATTTCCATTGAGGCACAACATGATTAAAAAAATATCTAAATTATACTATTCAAAATTCTATATTTAGCTCTTCCAAATAACTTTTACCATTGAAAATGCCTTTAGGCCTTAATTCTCGTTGAGGCAAGAGCCGGATTGAACGTCCGCACAAGAAGACAGTTCATTATCCAATTTAAACAGCAATAACATAAAAAATTATGACAAGAATAATTTTTTAAAGTGTAAAAAATGATTTTCAATTAGGATATTTAGCCTGTTAATAAGTTGAGAGGTAAATTGTTAGTAAAAAAGAGAAAATAAGTAGCATACTAGCCGTGATCAAATTATTTAGATATGGTTTTTGAGAATGAAAAAGGAAAAAAAAATGAATGGGAGGTTAAATTAATTTCATCCCCCAAAGGGTAAAATTAATTAATTTAACTATCTACTTGTTGGCATTTGGAGGATAAACATTACGTACCTGCATATTTAAGGGAATTAGCCCCTACCAATCCAAGTGTTAAACAAGACAGCAACGACGTGGAATATAAATGCAGCTTAATTTGCATATTAATTAAAAAGAAAATCATGTCAATGGTGGGAAGACATTGTACAGGCAAAGACACTTGCAAAACATCAACATAACAATCGATTATACTTCCTTTTTCATGTCTTGACGGTCCAAAATTGTAAATTAGTGATCCAATCGTCCAAGCTTATAAGAATTAATTAACAATGCACGTTTTATAAGTTAAAAATGCGATTTTGATAACACTAATTAATGACTAATTAGGGTTAAACCTCCTCGCTTGTAAATCTTATTACTGTAGATGTGAACAAAAGTTTAATATTCCACCATTTCTATTTTAGCTAACCTTTTGTGTCTGTTTTTTTTTTTTTCCCTGCTACAAATAGAGTTTCGGATCTGCACATGAACATGAATAAATTAAAAAGAGATCATGAAGTTTTATGGAGATTAAAGGATTCTTGGGTTATCAATCACTTCACTAGATTTTAGGATTATTGTATTAATAAATTTTTAAAATATTTTTTTAAAAAAATATTTTTAAAACCAGCATATCAAAATAATTTCAAATTATAAAAAAATATATTTTTTAAATACAAAAACAAATATACCTGTACAATTGTTTCTTGCTACAAACAAGATGTGTTCAGAAGACCCAGGTTGAACTTGGAGCCCTGTTCTGTTTGTTTTGGAATAGCTTGCCCATCAGAGCAAGGTAAAAATTGAAAATAGTTAACTATGGCCCATGCAGGTTTCGAACCTGCGACCTTCGCGTTATTAGCACGACGCTCTAACCAACTGAGCTAATAGGCCACGTCGAAGTTAATTTGGATATATATATATGTTCAGAAGACCCAGGTTGAACTTGGAGCCCTGTTCTGCTTGTTTTGGAATAGCTTGCCCATCAGAGTAACGTAAAAATTGAAAATAGTTAACTATGGCCCATGCAGGTTTCGAACCTGCGACCTTCGCGTTATTAGCACGACGCTCTAACCAACTGAGCTAATAGGCCACCTCCAAGTTAATTTGGATATATATATATAATTATTTTATAAATGACAAAGTGGTTATTTAATCAACCAATTGACAGTCATAGTTGAGGGGGAGGTGCTTTGGCGGTAAAAGGATCTGATCATCTGCATGGGAGGAGTTGATTCCGGGATCCAGTTAAAATGTTGCTTCGAGTTGTAGTTTGAGCCCCCCACACGCACAGAAGTACCCCTTAGTAAGCATTTTTCTTCTTCTTCTTCTTCTTTTTAATGATTTTGTATTTTAGGACGTGTAGAGCTTTAATGACTGGAGATGAAGAAAGCACAGAAGTTCTACCATGTTGTGTTGTATTCAATTTTTTATCAAATTTTGTTTGCTACTTGCAGGTGATTTGGTAGTTCTTGGTTGGTGGGACTTGTTTTCAAATTACAGGTATCATCACCCCTTTCTGCTTACAGAAACCTCAATAGTTTGAAGTTGGTATTGATTTTTCATGTTATTGCTTGTTGTAAGAATCGAACGACTCCCCTTACAGTATTGCAGAGCGCTTTGCCTTTCTAGTCTGCGCAAAGTGGTATAATCCAGTAATTCATAAGCATTCTTGATTTCTTTTAATGGAGGACCAAGTTCATCATGAAGATGAGCATCGGATCAGTGGAATATGCAACCCTTAGGACATCGGCGGACACTTATGAAAGCTCCTGTTATTGGTTTCCAGATCTTGCTTTTCATGCGCTTGGAGGTATCATAGGTGTTAAAAGAGTGCCTTGTGATGTATTATTAATCTAATTTTTCCAAGTTAGGCTCGCATTAAAATCATCTTTCCTTTTTATCCCCTTCATTTTCAGGGAACATCACCTGGTGCTGAACATTTTCCATGTCTGATCCTTTGCTCCACCTTTTTTGATTCAAGGAGCTGGGGTTTTGCTGTATATAGATTGGTGGAGAAAATTGTTTTCTTGCTAAACAGTGGAGCTGGTTCTGGTAGATACTTCGCCGTCACATCAAATGCTCAAGATTATTTTGGATTTTTGCACAATGGATCCAGGTAAGGTTTTTCTTGGTAAACGTAAAATTTGAATGGCCCTGGTGAACCAGTAATTGCCAGCACTGAATTGCTGGATTTATGAAGCAGTAATCATTGCTCATGACAGGTTACTCGGGTGGTGGTCAGTCGATGAAGGTAGTAGGAAGGAGCGGGCTAGAATTTATTGTGCTGGAGGTTCAGGGTATGTTTTCTATGCTACAATCTAGTGTCTGTTTATTAGAATTTTTTACATTCATTGGCGCAACCAGAGAGGCATAATAATTTCTCTGAAGTTTCCAAGGACATCTATGTCCAGTATTGCCTGCCCTTCCTTTTACCTTGTAGGTCTTGAGATGAATTCATTGAAACCTCATTTAACATATTCAGGGTGGCATCATAAACGGGACACACTTTGTATCACATGAACAAAGCTGGACATGCACACACATATCTCGAGATGATGGAAGATATGGTCGTGAAATATGCAAAAAGAAGAGGAGAAATTGCATTAGCAATTGTTTTATGAACAGCACAATCACGAGGAGTACAGAAGATATCTGTTGCATACATTCTCTTGTTGCTAGCTAGTTAAATGTCAAGAACACTTGCAGTGTTTTAACTTTAAAGGGTTTGCTAAGCTAGGCAGTTAAATTCTAACTCCTACTCTCACGGGTCTTTTCCTCTTCCAGTCTTTCAAGGTTTCAAAATGTGCATTGGTATGTCAAAGGATATGTTGGTCCAACCAATCGACTTTTGGTATCAGTGCTCTGTATTATGCTATGGTAATGAATGCTTTCATCTGTGGCGCAATAGGATCATCTGGTGATACGGGGCCATGATCCTGGAATAACACCATTACACTCGAAAATATTGAAATCTTTTAAGGGTTTCTTTTTACAAAAGATTGCTACAATCTCTTCTTTTGTGCATTATTATGCTAGATTGCTAAAATGCTGATCACATACTGAGATAACACGCACCGCATTTTTCATTCATACAGGCTATTTATTCGATTAAAGTTTTTTGTTGTCATTTGTAGTAAAACCATTTAAAATCTGTATGTAGAAGACAATTTGCTAAAATCTGTCAACGCGTGGTTGCCGGGCTTGGTGGTGAATAATGTGTATGGTGGGGGGTGGGTGGCTCTGGGAGGGTTGTCCCTTCCCAGACCCAACCACCACCACAGGTATAGTCGTCCCACAACTACCCAAGCCCTGCAATCATTCTTTGTGACCATTATGTGACACCTTCAAAATTACACTTGCAACTGTGACTTAAAACCATGAGTGCATTTTCCATGCAGGCAAGTTCTGCACTGCCCTTTGCAAAAGTTTTGAAGGCACCGCCTTCATACTAGTTCAGATTCGACCAGATGTCAACTGACATTCGGTCACAAGCACTGTTTGACCATGGAAAATTGGCTTGGCCAAACGTCAGCCATGAGCTGCCGGCGCTCAGGTCACCCCTAACTAAATGTTGGTCACTCCTGACTGGCATCCATATAAAGGCCGGTGCCTTTTCTCACTAGAGAAGCTGCCTTGCCTTGCAATTTCTTAACATAATTTGTGCTTCCAGTAGATAATTAATATAGTGCAGTGTACATACTGTGCATACATTCTTTGTAGGTCACAGAAGTTATGGCAAGTTATATCTTTTATAACCTTTCCTTCTATCTTTATTACTCAGCTACAACACTTTCCCAGCAGAAATTGTGAAGAAGCAGCCCAAATCTGAACTTGTTCATGAGGTTCAAACAGTTTTGCCTGTTCAATAAGGCCCAAGTTTAAGATTGTTTGTATCTATCCACACTCTGCTGCAACTTAATTCTGCTCTTTCTTCATAAAAAATACTACTTTAACTCTTCAATTCTTTTGTATCATCATATTCGGAGATTACAAGCTTTACTCATTGAGCAAACCGAAATTACAGAGTTTAGCCAGAAGTATAAAAGGCTTCAATTAGTTTTTAGAACAGCCTAGTTGTCTTTTATGCTCACACTAATCTTTGTTATGCCATCCATGCTCTCAATGCTGTATTTTGGCTTTCCCTGTGCTGATTTAATGAATCTATCAGGACAAAATTCTATGTAGAATTTGTTTCAAAGGACAAATTAATGTGGTCCAGCTTCCATGCAGGCATCGTGTCCTTTTCAGGTATGGGGATCCACCTTTCTCTTACCAATATTTGTTGATAATTCAAACAGTACACTTCTCTGAATGAAAAATAAGAAGAATTAAGATTATTGATGAGAAAGCTTTTCATTGAGGATGAAGCTTTGCCTTCAAAATTGTTATTCATGCCATGCACAGGTAAAAGAACTCTGAATTGCTTGTTTAAAAAAAAAGAACGAAAAACCTGTTTATATGTATTTATTCCTTTTGTTAATATCTTCTTGAATTTGTGTTCAGCACATGCTGCCAGAAGAGTAAAAGTTCCCCAATCTGCCTCGTCACCAATGAGGTGCAGTTGTCTGTATATGATGTGTAGTTCCAATTGTATCCATGACATGTGTATATGAGAAGGAAAGATTCCTTGCTGCTTGTGGTTTTAGATGAAGCACGCACTGAGAAGCTACAATTTTGGCGTCCTCTATTCACATGTAACAGTAGTTTTGTATCATTTTCCAGGAACTGTAAATATTCTGACAGATTTGATGAACTATGGAAGTAAATTTTTTTATAGCCTTTTTCTTGTTTTTGGGTGTGGTATAAGGTGCTCCAAATGGATGCCGTATGAATGTCTGAATACATGTAGTTGCTTTAGCTGTAACATCTCCAACTGAAAATCATCACCAGAAGTAAATCAAGAAAAGCATAGATCATGATTCATGTGCATCAAGTATTATTCAATTTTTGGTCCGTCTAGTGTTCTGCAACTACATTCAGGTGAATGGCACAGCAATTGAAAACTCACCTGCACATTTCACTTCTGCACTGCCTGTATGCTTGTTTAAAGGATATTTGACGAGTTGGGAAAAACATAGTTTCGAGGAGAAATTTTACTCTTTTTTTTTTCCTGGGGTTACAAGGAGACTCGAATCCTTGTCAGTTTATGTTTTTACGTGCCAGTTGCTGCCACAAAATGACAGAAATTACACTTTGAAAAAACCAACAGAGCATATCAATTTATCTATAAAAAATCACCTGATCTGACCCACTACATCATTTGAATGCGATGCCACTTGAATATAAGATAATAATAGGTAAATAGAGGCTAATCCATTACTGTTTGAGCAAATCATGGGAAATCCAGGTGAAACAGACAATCAAAGGGTATTGACGCACAACATTATTGAATCACTTCTCTTCACACACAAGTATCTGTGCCATTCTTCTACAAGACCCTATATTCCAGCAAAAAGACTGATCTTTTCGTCACACAAACAAACACGGGGTTCTGATATAGCCAGCGATTCAATCACATGATTTGGAGTAGCATTTCCATTGCTGCCTACATCCTTATTACTGTCCTTCAATTTGAGAGCAAAATCATTGAAACATTCATCCAAGGTACGGAAAGGTTCATCGGGATATAGAGTGCCCACTTCAACATCATCAAGGCCATTGATTGAAAAATTAAACTGACAACCCTTGATGAATATATCGTGTGTGAATGATGCAACTACACTTTCTGGTATGATATTCTCTGTCAAATGAAAAAACAAATCAACTTCCAGCACCATTTTGTTACTTGTAATATTTAAAATTAAATATGTATATACTAATAAGATCATGGAAATTAAGAAATAGAAAATTAGAAGAAAGACCTGCAGCAATAGCAAGGAGGTCATGTTCAGTGACTGTAACTCGAGGGAGGGTTCTTCCAATTTTCTTTTCCCACAAAGAAGCAAGCTCATTCATGTTATAGAAATTGTTGGAAGGTCGAAAATGGACTGACTTGTTGATAGTTCTCACATCATCCACAGTTTTCATTGTAAATTTCCCAATATCAGTGCCAGCAACAAAGTAAGCTGCATGAATCATGATAGATAGTTATTTTTATTTCATTACTGAACACAAGCCCCCGTATTTTCTTTTCATGAAATCCACTACAATTATTAGATTTATTTTTCGCCATTACAAGCTCTTAGTCAAATTCTATTTATCATTTTTTTTTTCGCTTATTTCACGAAAAGTGGGTAATTGCATTTTGCCAAGCTCCATAAAAAATCTCGTGAACTCTCACCTATATAACATCATTGTTACGTTTTTGCTCCCACATCCACATCCCTTGAGGGTTTTTTTTTTAATTAATATAAGTGTATGGGTAAGTTTGTTGTGTATATCTCGATTAATTTTACAGACCTTGAAATTAACACTTATGTAAGCCTTCAATGATTCTAAGATTTGTGAAACTCGAACTGATAAACTCTAAGAAATAAATTTAGTGTTTGACTAGTTGAGCTATATAAATGAGTATATTTTTCGTATTATCATTGCAGATCTGAAGAAATGTAGTAAGATTTTGAATCTAATTGTATGTATGAGTGCATCAGGGAATAGATAGTTTCCTTAAGATATGGTTTTGAGATTAATTAGTGATGACAAGTTATAGTAGATTTTTTTATTGTTGTTATTGGCTTTAATGATAAGTTAGGCGAGGCTTTTTTAGCTGTTCTATATTAGTCATCAGAATATCCTCGCCAAGAAAGGAAACTAAATCCATTCCGGTAGCCGGAAAAACAAAAGTTGCAGACCGATGTACCTTTAACGGTGCCATCTCCGTAGATCTTGAAGTGTTCCAAAGGAGGCAGAGCATGAGCAGGGTGTTTGTTATCATAGTAAGGCCAAGAAGCAATTGAATTGCAACAGATATAGGTGTAGGGAATGCCATACTCCTCGACCAACCGTCTAATTTCACGTTTCTCTTCGTACATTCGCAGCCCTGGCTCCACTGGATCAGCCCTCACCACATCATGCCCAAATTCTGATGGCAAAAATCTCTGCAACATGAATAAACACCCGATTAGTAATGAATTTTACTCATATTTTCCCCTCTCGAAATTATTTCTATTCTATATATCATAATGAAAACTGGATCACCTTAGATAAATATTATTTCTACCTTGATGGTGCCGACGGCCTTGATAGCTTCTACCAGGGCAAGCTGGTCCAGTACATTTTCCCCTCCTACTGCTGATATTACAACATCAATCTCGTGAACTTTAAGTATTTTCTCCATGTTTTTCCTGTCACTAATCAGCCCCTGTGATCAAAGGAAGAAAAATAAGCAGAGAGGTATAAGATAATTAATCAAAGAAATTTAATATTTTTCACTTTAAATGGAACCTATGAGACATACCTGCAAGATGATGGCTCCTTTGTCATGAAGAGATTTGAGAACTTCGGCCTTAGAAGGGCATGTAGCAACACCTGGCCGGACAAGAACATAGGTCTGTCGATCGGAGTCTAAGCTGGCTTCGGCCACGAATCGACCGATAAAACCGGTTGCTCCGGCGATGAGGACTCGACTCTTGATTGTAGGGGAAGCTGCTGAAACAGTCATGCTTGCTTCTTTTTATATAAATAATCTCTTCTTCTTCTTTTTTTACTATCAGGGATTTATAAACATAAAAGAAGGGTTACAATTGACCCCTGTAGTCTGTAGAGAAACACAGAAAGGAATAATTCCTGGTCTCTGATAAACAGAAGGTCTGTCAATGTTGTGACATGAGAATGCACCTGCTATGATACATTTATATAGGGAAGTAGCTCGCGGGGCTCTATTTTTTTATATTAAAAAAAAAAAAGGCATGGTAATATAATTAAAAATGATTCCTGTTTTGTTGGAATCTTTGGTTCAGCTACTACTCAACCTTCCAACCTAGCCTGATTTTTTTATGGAATGTTATAGGTAGATTTTTTTTTATGAGATGATATTAAAAATAAATTTTTAAAAATAAAATAAATATTATTTTTTTATTTAGGAATATATTAAAATAATATTTTTTATTTTTTAAATTTATTTTTGATTTTATTACACAAAAATTAATTTAAAATAATAATAATATTTTTCAAAAAGGGTGCCAGCTGACTTTTCAAGTGATGGCAAGCATCTCACCAAGGCCCATTAGTATCCTCGAAGCGTGGTAGACTATTAGCTAGTGAGTGATCATCTCTTCTTTTAGTCTTGACTGGTAGCGAAACATGTGCATGGAGTGATCTGGTGCAGGTGGCCTCCAGCCCTCGGTCTTGGGAATGTCGGTTGCTCTCAGGCGATCTCTGAGAGCAAAGTTTAGAACCAATCAAAGGCTTCCACGACAAATCTGCAAAAAAAAAAATTAACTTATCAAGTTTTTAGTAAAAGTGAAGTACCATTACAATGTTGTAAGTTTTTATTTTTATTCGGTTATTTTTTTTATTTTTATTTGGTTATTTTTTTTTAATAAGATTAGTTATATTTGAAATTTATGATTACCCTTTCTAATAAATATACTTTTTAAAAATTAAATTTATATAAATTTTCTTATAAAAATATAATAATATTTTAATCGCTAAATCAATACTTCATTTCAAGTTATAACTAGTTTCTAATCCACCGGTGATAATTCTTACTAATTTCTAATCACTGACTAACTATTGTCGTTGAGGCCGCCTAGTGATTTTCCCTTGACATTTTACGGCAGATTTTTTTTTTTACGTGGCAATCATCGTATAATCATTTTTTCTATGACAGAAATTAGTTGAGCCCGTCTTTTTTATTTAGTCCAAGACAGACAAACTGTCCATGCTGGAACTAATTAAGGAATTAGAGATAATCCTAGTCATTAAGTTTTTATCTTGTCTGATTTTATTTTATTTGTGTACATTCCATAGTGGTGCTACTCGTTGGTACTTTCTTAGTAATAATTGTTGATTTACATGGGGAAAAAAAAAAAAAAAGGAAGAAAGGGGGAGAAAGTAATCATGATACCTTACGAGGATGTTCGTTTTCTTTGGGTTTTCTTTCCTTTTCAGCTGGGAAAAGTGCAAATAAACTTCCTCTGGAACTAAAATACTATATGCTCCCCATGCCAATAAAATATTGCTCTGGATAGCATGATATTTAACTTGTTGCCATGTATGATTCTGTCATTAATTTCCTCGTTTGTCAGTTTCGTGGACAGTTGTTTTCAATCAAGCTTAGTTGATGATTAGATATCTATCTACGACAGCGAGAAAGGTGATAAAAATTGTTTTTTTGAGATGTTTGTTATTTAAAAATATATTAAAATAATTTTATTTAATTTTTTAAATTATTTTTTTATATTAATATATCAAAATAATTTAAAATTAAATTTTTCGATAACATAATTAAACCGCGATGACGAAAAGTGCCATGACAGTACTTCAACAACCGCGGCTGCTCACCGAGGGGGGTTCTTCCTTGATCTCCATGAAAAGGGGAATTCCAAGTGCATGCAGACCAAATCCCCGGTTAGGACAAGTGATGACAGGCAAATGATTAATTAATGTAATTTTATATAATGTCATGCTCTGCAGTTTGTAGTTTGATTAGTAAGTTGTTGTTCACATATAAAATTACTTGAAATCAAATTCTCAGCAACTTTGTTGATTATGTAATCATGATGATTCCATCCAAATCAAAACATGGTTTTTCTATTGAGGGTATGTTTCACAGTCCAATTAAATATTATTTTTGAAAAATTTTGATCTTTTTTATTTTTATTTTTTATTATTTTGATGCATTAAGAATAAATTTTAAAAAATAAAATATATATTTTTATGTATTTGTAAGCAAAAAAAAATATTAAAAAATATCATCTTTCACACTCTCAAACAAGCCTTGAAAGCATGTTTATTTCTGCAACCCAACCATGCTTCTCAAGAATCTTGAAATTTAGCAATGTGGTAGCGGTTGTTTTTCAAATAATTTTTTGTGTCGAAATGCATGTCTTTTATTTTTAAAAAATTATTTTTGATACCAGCACATAAAAACGATCCAAAACGTACAAACCATATTAAATTTTAATAAAAAAAATTAATTTTTTGAAAACACGATTTGCACCATATTTCCAAACAATTTCTTAATAGTAAAAATCTATTTAATTTTCAGTTCACAATTCATGGAGGTGAAAGATTCGGGACTTAGATGCTGTATGTTGTTATGTTTATATTAATGTTTGATTGTGTTATATTTAACATGAAAAAATATGAAAAATGTATTTTTTTAATAATTTAGCTTTTGTTTTATAATTGATGATTGATTTTTTAATATTTATTTTAGTAAAAAGATAGATTTGATTTATAACGAATCGTTTTCTTGTATATTTGATATGAAGTAGTTGTGTTTGAAAAGAGTTTTTATAAAAATATAAATGATTTGGCGTTAGCAACAACAATTACTTGCTAAATAAAAATAAATAAAAATATTTAAAATAAAAAGAATAATTAATATAAAATGCTTGCATGTATATCTATTTTTTATTTATACTTTAATTTTTAAGTAGTGTTAATAACATGTTTTGAATTGATCAGTTCATGTATTGTTATGATTTATTATACAAGACATGAAAAAACATTGTTTAGTTTCCCAAATAAAAAAATATTATACATAAAAACATATCTACATTATAATTATTTCATTATTTCTACGTTACAGTAGAAGCAAGTTGCTCCAGTATTTGGATAGCTCTTTAAAATTTATTTATTTATATATTTTTTAAACTTGTTTTATTAGGTGTAAATAAAGATCACATGCATTAAAATTTAACTTGATATCTTACCTGTATAAATGCGGGTTTTAAGAAGCTAGCAAGACAAAAAAGAATTTTATTTTTAAAAAAAGAAAAACAACGCAGGATGGTTTGTCGTCTCGAACCACGCGCGATAAAAGTATGGCGGGCCAAGCATTCACCTGCTCACATGTGTCCTGGAGCCTGGACCACTCATGTGACACGAGTCCTTATTTAAATCGATCATCGTATCTACACGGCGAGTATGGCTGACGACCGTAGATCGGTTTCTAATTCACACCACAAAAAAAAAAAAAAAAAAGGTACCAATTTCTAATTACGAAGATGCCAGTGTGGAATGTACAAAATTGATTGGACCTGTTTAATGAGAAGGTCACCGTCACCAGCAAAAACAAAACATTTCAAGAGAAGCCGGCTTCTAAACTTGTAATTGCACATGCATTCCCTTGTTGAGTTGCATTGATGAAGGTTTTATCCCACTGTCCCGCGATGGCTGCCATGTAATATTTATTGTACAGCATCCAATGACACTGAAACAATCTCACTAGTCATCAGACTTTTTTTTTTTTCAATCACATCCTTACATATCAAAGCGCTTGATTACAGTATAAAAAACAATTGAAAAGAGGAGCAATCTCTCTTTTTTTTTTTTTATGATGGTCCTTTTCATTTTCACGTGTAAAAATTCATTTCGGTACATAAATATCTATCTTACCAATATCTTGTCATTTTTTCTATCGTGAACTTCACTCGTGTAAATTTTAGTACACGAGTTTAAAAAAGAAAAGAGAAAATCACAAAAAAAAATAAGTGAAAAAAATGGTTTATCAGTTTTTAATAATAATAAAAAATTTATATTGGTATTAGTGCATTCATATAGAAAATTGTTAAAAAATAAAGGTAATTTTCATTTTCACGTGAGAAAAATCATCTTGGTCTATGAAGATTCAATTTACAAACAATTTAATCAATGATTTTTAGAGAAGGATGTAGAAAGTTGTTAAAAAAAAAAAAAACAAGAAAGAGATTGGTTTGCAACATCTCTTTCAAGAAAAGTGACGTTAAAGTGGTTTACAACTTTTTTTTTTTACTGTAAAAAATAAATAAATAAAGTTTATAAATAGATTTTTATAAAGTAAATTATTTTTTAATGTTTAGTAGTATCATAAAAAAATTAAAAAATACTTTTTAGTATTTGACTATGTCATAAAAAATTAGCTGAAAAATAACCTATTACTATTTTTTTTTAGTTTATTAAAATAATGAGAAACAAATCTTA